>Ga0272441_10005942_pt1 | contig 20844 bp, 17 predicted proteins | sample SSMProp6N_FD_193582 | JGI IMG/M metagenome (GOLD analysis project Ga0272441, IMG submission 193582) | Marine sediment archaeal communities from Little Sippewissett salt marsh, Falmouth, MA, United States - SSM-Prop-6N | ecosystem: Environmental > Aquatic > Marine > Wetlands > Sediment ...
ACTATAACTCAGCACATCAGCACCATTAGCCGCAGCCCAACGAAATCCCTCCGCCACATCTGCCACAGAAATACGTGTGGCGGTCCCGTCACGCGTGGGCATAAGCTTGCAGTTCCAGGCAACACCCGTTACACCGATACCGTTGTTGCCTTTGGCAGCAACCAATCCGGCACATTCTGTGCCATGTGCTTCAAAAAAATCCGAATTGAGCACTGGATTTGGAGAATCATCATTATCATAGAAGTCGTACCCCGGCACCAGATTGTTGACCAGATCAGGATGGTCCAGATCAACGCCAGTGTCCTGAACGCAGACAACAATATTTGGGTTCCCGGCCGTTATTTCCCACGCTTCAGGGGCATTGATATCCGCTCCAGGCGTTCCTCCAGATTGTCCCGTGTTGTGGAGGTGCCACTGCATCGGAAAGTACTCATCATCTGGTATAAAGCCGGTCGAGTTGAAATCCTGTGGGGCATTGAATAGAGATACACCTCCTTGAGAATTATTTTCTGAAATAGATACTTCAGGGCGATTTCGTTGAGTCATAACATTCGGAGCCGCCCATTCAACCATTTCGATTTGATTGAGTTCTATCAACGCAGCGAAAACCGCATCGGCGTTTTCTCCCAAGACACCAACCAGATATTCTTGCTCCGTAAACATCATTCTTCTCTTGATATGCAGTTTCATCATCTGACAAATCTGCTCAAGCTCCTCTTGTTCCGTTCCAGCGGTAACCCTGACAACGATTTCAGGAATGATCGCCTCCGTCTCACCGTTGCATGAAAACAATGGTGCAACATATCGAACCTGTCTCTGCGCGCTCAGTGTCTTGATCGCCGCTTCGTTTTGAGCGGAAGATTGTTTGCTTTCGACAATCCAGAGTCCTTGTCTGTTTCGACCACCAACGGCTATGATCTCGTTTTGGGTCAACAGTCTCGAATCTCTGTGGACCGAGGCAATCGCATCAGAATCCCCCTTTGCTAAGATGACATACCCCAGGTCAGGTCGCGGCTGATAACGATATTCATAGCCCGCAATCAGGACAACCACTTCCGACGATTCCTGGTGATTGTTTGAAGCTTCTTGGGCCTGCCCGACCAGGAGCACAGGTAAAGCAAATGTACTACAAAGAACAATCTCGACGAACAATAACCTCGTTGTTGATCCATTTACCGATTTCATTCTCCACCTTCCTTTCGACGGTTATTGTTGTTTTTCGAGTCGCATAATGCGCACAGTCTCCACGGCTCAGGGTTGTTCCGCAAAAAAGCCTCCTGATTGTACGCCACTTCGATTTCCTCCACCGAAATTCCTCTAATACACGCATTGTAACGTATCTTTGCTCCATTGCAAGGAAAAAAGGAATCTGTATGGCTTGTCCAGGAAAGATTAAATTTACTGGTGAAGATGTCTATTGCTTCCACTTGGCCGAAGGGTTACCTTACGTCGAAAATCTCAAGGTCACTTCGGCCGTGCGGCGCGCCACCCTTGATCGAGCATATGGGCCAGCCGCCGGACGTCTCGCTCGTACTGAGGCGCATCGACGGCGTTGATGTTTTCCTGCGGATCTTTTTCGTGATCGTATAACTCGCGCGCCATGATCTTGCTCGTTTTCCGATCCCGCCATTCGGTATAGCGGAAGCGCTTCGTCCGCATCGTATAACCCATGATCTTGCCTCTCGGATACTGGCTAAATGCTGCCTTCTTCCAAGGACGGTCGGGATTTTCGATTAAAGGCATCATGCTGAGCCCCTCCAGATGCGCCGGCAACGAAAGGCCGCACGCCTGGCAAAGGGTCGGATAGATATCGACGTATTCGGTCAGCGCTTTTGTGCGCTTACCGGCGGTTTTCATGCCGGGGATGCTGAAGAGCATGGGCACGTGCGTATCCAGCTCGAAATTCGTATGCTTGCACCAACCTGCGTGCTCGCCCAGCTTCCAGCCGTGATCGCCCCACAGGATAATCACTGTATTGTCACTGAGTTTAAGTCGGTCGAGCTCATCCAGTAACTTTCCAATCAGGGTATCGATATACGTCACGCAGGCATAATAGCCATGAATCAGTTGCCGGGCCAGGTCGTCCGAACAGGGGCCTTGTTTCGGGATTCCGACATAATTCCGCAGCTCGCCCCAATTGGTCGTCGCATAGCTCGGAGCGTTTTTGGGGACAAAGGGATTGTCGGCAAGCTTGATGTCTTCGGATTTGTACATATCCCAATATTTCTTCGGCGCATTGAAGGGTAAATGGGGTTTATAAAGGCCCATCGCGAGAAAGAAGGATTTATCCTTGAGCCGGTTGAGCTCCCTGATGGCATGCTCGGTGTTGGCGCCGTCCGGATAGGCGCCGTCGGGCACGTTCGCCGCTTCGAAGGCCGGGCCTCGGCCTTTCATGTTGGGGTGTGCCTTAGCATATGCTTCGACTTGTGCGACGGCCTCTTTCGTCAGATAGCCCCGGCCCTTCCAGGCACCTTCGGGAAACGTGCCCGCCCGATACGGCTCGATGCTCCAGCCTTGACGATCATCCGTCGGATGATGATAGATTTTCCCGATGGAGAGGGTTTCGTAACCATTGTTCTTAAAATGCTCCGGCAACGTGACGACATCGGGCATGGCCTTGCGAACGGGGGTATTCAGATCGTAGATTTTCGTCGTATCGGGCCTGGCGCCGGTGAGGATACTGGCGCGCGACGGCGCGCAAACGGCCTGCTGGCAATACGCCCGCTCGAAAAGAAGTCCCCGCCCGGCCAAACGGTCGATGTTCGGAGAGATAATCTGTCGTTGACCATAGCAACCCAGTTGGGGCCGAAGATCGTCCACGGCGATAAATAAAACGTTCATCTTGCGACGACGATCTGCAAAGCCCTGCGCGAATGTCATTACCGGACATAGCACGGTTGCCGCGGCGCCGCCGACCATACGGCTCAAAAAATCACGACGATTCACAGGATGATCCATTGAAGTCTCCAATATTTTAATTCTCTCGGAGGATACAATCCAATCACGATAACGAAGTATAGCATAATACGCGCCGGTAACAAGTGAGAGTAGAGCATATTCTCAAGAAAAATCTCAAGATTAACACAGAAGAAACTCTCCTGTTATTCCGATAAACACGGAAAAGTAGGAGATGCTATTGGGATTTCTATCATGGATCAAACGCCAATAATCCGGGGCGGCTTTACGCTGTCGGAGCTTATGATCGTCATCCTCATCGTGGCCATCCTGGCCGCGGTGTTGGTGCCCTTTTTACAGGGTCGCATCGACGAGGCCAAGTGGTCGGAAGCATGCGCCGCGGCGGGGACCATTCGCGTGGCCGTTCGCGCGTATGCCGCTGGGGCGGCTCTCACTGCAACCCAGGCGCTTGTGGGTAAGAATCTCGGCGATGAGAATACGCAAGCATTATTAGGTTTTCAGGCACAGGACTGCGAAGGGACGTATTTCGAGCCCGATGATTACATCATTACCTCGATAGGGGCTGATGGAATGGCTGTTATTACGGTCACGGGCGGCAGTAAAGCGAATTCGCCGACCGGGTCGTTTGTGTTGAGAGCAGACGGCACATGGGAAAAGGAATAACGTTAAGAAATATCAAATATCAAAATAATGGAGGCCCTTCGGGCCGACTTCCTTAATTTTGCATTTTACATTTTGATTTTTACTTTTAAATGAACTGAATAAGTGCTGGATTTCGACGGATGCTACCGTGATTTACCCGTATTCGATGGTGTTCGATTCGGATCCGATTTGTCGTCTTTCAACGTTTTACCTAAGTTTCCCAGCTTTTTCGCCTCTTCAGGGCTGATCCGTGTCGATTGGTATTGAGAAATGAGTCTTTCGATCCGCGCCGCCTTTTCTTTATCATCGGATCCGACGGTCTTATCCGATACGGTGCTTTTCTGCAATGTTCTGAGCTTTTCGATCAGCGCCCTTGCTCTGGCGTCTCTTTCATCTTCATCCGGTTCCTGCTGCGTTGATAGACTCGTTGAAGGCCTTGAAATACTGGAAGGCTTCCTTTCGGGTGGAGTCGAACCGGATCGAAAGCGGGTCGGGCTGCCGGTTCGTTGGGAGGTCGTGGATTCGTTTTTCACCGTCGATTCCTCGATCGCAATCTCAAAGGTCTCGTTACTCCCTTTAACGACGATCCGCCTGTCTTGAATCTGCTCGATCAGCAAATGGCCGACCTTAGCGGATTGCCTGACCCAATACCGTCCTTTGCCCGGCTCGTCAATCAACGCCAGCGACAGGTTCGGATCATCCTCACAGTAGCTCGTACCGAAGAGCTTAAATTTGGGCGTGACCCGCAAGGCCGGTTTAGTTTTCGACCGGCTATACACGCCAGGCGACCTCCGCTCATCGGATTTCGGATTCAGATACAACGCAAAGGCTTGGGCTTGTTGTACGAGTGGAGACGTCAGATCCTTGTTTTTATTAATCCGGCTATCCGCGGCGTTCTCGAACTTTTCACGGATCTCGGGTGTTTTCAAAAATTCTTTAACCCGTTCATCGCTGTTCACCCCATACACAAAAGGAAAAACGAAGAAAACAACTGCGAGAACCGCTGTTATGAAACTGATTATTCGCAACGTATTAATCATCGTCCATCGTCGTTTCGGAAATCCGAATTCTGTCCTATAATACTCCTATACACTTACCGTCCTCCTATTGGACAGATGGAGGGGGGTTGGGTTCCCTCCAATGCATAATTTTCCGTCGAAAAACCTCCTCATTTCCAGCATATTCTCCGCTATGATCGGGCGTATGGCAATCTAAACAGGTCGATTTCGGCTCGGTGAGCTTCGTCATCCCAACCGTTTTGATGTGTTCCGAACCCGGACCATGACAGTTTTCACAGCCGACATCCTTCAACTTAGGGGTTGTGTCCTGGGTGATAAATCCACTTTCGTAATCCATTCCGACAACATGGCACACAACACATTCCGGATCGTAGTTCGAGCCAACGCGCTCAAGCGTCGCAAAAGCACTCGCATGGGCTTTCGCGCTCCATTTCTCATATTCATAAGCATGACAAGCCATACAGGACTTGGAACCGGCATATTTCAGGCCGTTCGGCAAAATAAAACGCGGATGGTCCTCAAGAAGATTCGCTTCTTGAACGAGCTGCTGGTAGTCTTTATACAAGTTCATCAGGGAAACATCCTGCTCCAGGTCTTCTACAACGGGTATGGCTTGAAAATCGAATGTGAGCCTTTCTTCGCCCCGGGCCGTGTTTATTTGCAGTTTGCTGATATACCTGCCATATCGCCCCACCGAAAAGACCAGCGGTTTTCTATCCGGCTTACCGATAACCATCGGCTCATCAGAAACGGACGGGCAAATGAGGCAATCGACGATCCCCATCCTCGCTATCGAGGCAATAAGCGAATCATTGCATTGGTTCACAAGAAGGATATGGACCTTTTTCTCACTCGAAACATCAGGGCCGAAGGCGTCTCGAATCCGATCAATAGGCGATGTCTTTACATCAAAAGTTGATACACAGAGAGTGAGAGGCTCTCCGTTGAGAGAATATCGGCCCTGTAATTTCTGGGCTATCTTTTCGCCCGCGGCGTGAGGGCTGACGAACCCAAGGATAGGATCGTCCAGCAAGCCAAGATTTCTGCCGATTTCAATGTCTTTGGCCGTCAGGTTGACCACGTTGTAATTGAGAATGCTCAGCGCCTGGATGGATATGTTGAACTTAATCAGGTCTTGCCTGGTATCGCTTCTAACGAGCGATCCCGTGTCTAAAATCACTCTTTTATCCGCCGGCACACTGTTGAAAACGGCCGGGCGCCGGTCGAATCCCCCGAGCTGTCCTCCGGAACAGCCGCAGGGTTTTAATTCTCCGAGGGTGTTGCCGGTGATAAAAACGGTAAGCGTATCGACCTGCCGGCGTTCCTTTTTGGCCGGCGGTCTTCTGGTCGGCACCGTCGGTCCACACGATAGGCCTATCATGAATCCCGCCAACAGCACGCCCGCGATCCTTTGACCGATTCCAATATGAATTTTCACGTGACCTCCCCCTCTATTGCTTGCTCAGGGTGGTTTTTCGTTTTGTGAAGTACCCATTACAGGTGATCGTAAGCGCTTCACCCCCTTCGAGATGTATTTCGAACTTGTCCGAGAATTTGATTCCATCCCCGGCCACCGGCGGTGTGATTTCCAGACCAAGCTGGTAACCTCTCGTGATTTTTTTCTTTTCCAGAACCCGCACACCAATTGTGTCGTTTACAGAAGACACCGATTCAATCTCAAAGTCCTGCTTGTAGTTATTCAGCACCGAGATGGTTTTCTTCGTCGCCGTTTCCGGCTCGGCATTAAACACGATAATCAACGGCGGACTCATCGTATATCTCGGCAGCACGTCAAAGAGAATCGAGGCGGTGTTGCCTTCCGGATGGGTCAAATCAATATTGACCCGACCTTTAAGATTTTTTTGGAGTTTCTCCCGATCGACGTGAGGTTGCAGAATAAACTTCGTCGCCTCCACCGAAGGATCAAACTCAGCGGTTATACAATCGGCCGTCGATTTGAATCCCACGATGGAGAAGGGTTCTTCGTTGAGGCTGCGGATTATGATTTTTGAACAGCCGGCATTTTCCTCATCGAAAACAAGTTTGAGCCTTTCCGGCTCGCAGGTGACCTTCTGAACGATTTTTGCCCTGACGGTCAGTGTCACTGCGGGATTTTCTTTGTCGTTGCTATGAACGACCATCGTGCGATTAAAGACGCTGGGTCGAGTGCCCGAGGTCCATTCGACGTGTATCGTCCCGCTTTCGCCGGGGGCATAGACCATTTTATCCAGATGCGTACGGACGCCGCAGCAACTCGGAATCTTCGTGATCTTCAGAGGGGCCTGCCCTTCGTTGGTGAACTTGATCTCGCCGGTCTTTTTGGCGTTCGGTCCGACTTCCCCAAAATTAAGCGCGGCTGTCTCAAATGTGATTTTCGGAGAAGCCCCCTCAGGCACGGGTTCCGCTTCGACGGTCTGCGGCGATTGTTCAGACGGCGTTAAACGCTCTTGGGCCGGCTGATTCTGCTGCTGACAGCCGATAGGCAGCCATAAGACAAAACCGCCGATAATAAGAACGAACACAAACCCTTTTCGTTTCATTTTCTAATCTCCAAAAGTTCTACTCTCGGTGTAAGTTTCGGCTAAAAAACGACCTGTAGTTTAGCGAAAAAGACGCTCCCTCACAAGGAATTTCCAATTCCTAATCAGCTTGGCGAATTCCCGTTGGATCGTAGGGTTATCGACCACCCCCACGTCCTAAAACGCATGCACTTCAGAAATCACGTTTCTAAAGCTATACTCCCATCCGCGTCACCTTGTTCCCGACAAGCCGGCTGCGATCCGAGCTTGTGGCATTGTGGATATATGAAGATGACCCTCACAGAATTCGGTGATTTCTTGGGCATTCTCGATGGCCTCTTGTGCGTCTTTTCCTAAAGGCTTTTCGTATTTCTGGATCGGGGATCGTCGGTGATGGCCTGGCCGTTGTTCAGTTTTCCGGCGACTGTGCTGTCTCTGAAATCGGCCATCGGATCGTAGAACGTCCGGTTCACATCGACCGTATTGACCATCAGGCCGGAACGATTGGACCGGAGCTGCCGGACGATTTTCCCGTCCGGCCGGATGAAACAGGATGGATACGGTGCATAATACCCGCTCGAATTCGACATGCTCACCCAGAAGTGATTCGTCGCCGCCCGGCACTGCATGGTCTGGCGCATGATGTGCGTATGCACGCTCGGCCCGTTTTGGCGGGCGTTGTAAAACGACTGGAAAATGCACTGGACCTTCTGTTTATAGAGTTCGCGGTAAAGCTCGGGAAATCGCAGGTCGAAACAAATCAGCAGCGAGCATTTGACGCCATTGAGAGTGAAGTTCACGAACCGGTCCCCAGGCGACAGCCGCCGCAAGTCCCCCGGCGTACAGAACCGCTTATCATAGCGACCGACAATCTTGCCCGAAGGATTAATCAGATACAGGCTGTTATGCGGCTTATTCGGCCCGGTCAGCCTGTGCGTGCTGCCCAGAACAACCCATAGGCCCAGCTTCGCCGCCAACGCCATAACCTTTTCGGTTTCCTCGCGCAATAAATCCCAATCGTACCCCTCGAAGTTCGGGAAGTCCGTGCCCACGTAGCCACTCAGAGCGCACTCGGAGAAATGCATGATGTCGGCCTTTGCCCTGCGCGCCTTATGCAGGAATTCGCTGATCGCGCGCGCGTTTCTTTGGATAAAACGCCCCACCGGGAACTGCACGTCGCAACTTTCAACACACCTTTCGTTTTCACACGTCACTCCTAAAAAAACTGTAGGGTGTGCAACTTGCCCCTAAGGGGCTGATTGCACACGCTTTTGGATTCCTAAGATTCTAACACAGACAACAAGAACCGTCCATCGGGATTTGCATTGCCCTAACACCAATTCGAGTTGACAATAGTACACCTTGTGACTATTCTAAAGGCATATAGAGTAAACGAACACTTCAGGAATCAGATATATGAATAACATGGTGATGTTGAGAAATTGAAGGATAAATGAGATCGCTTCTCTTTGCTTGCAATGACGAGACGCGGGATGATGGAATAAAGGAGCTGAAAATGGGAAAACGCATACTTTCCAATTTAGTGTTGATTATCTGTTTAGTAAGCCCGGCATCTGGTACGAAAGCGGCAGAGCTTGCGACGAATCCAACATTTGAAGCGGTTGGGACGACGAAGCTGCCCAATGGATGGTCTGTGTGGAGGCCGGCGTGGGAGAAGGCGGCTTGTCGAGTGAGAGCTAATCCTGGTGGTGGGCTTTGGGTGGATGGGGAGGATCCGTATGCCGTGGGTGGGGTAGTTCAGGAAATTGGAGGTATCCAAGGCTCGAAGGCGTATGCGATTAAGGGGATTTGTGAATTGCGGGATGTTCCTATGCCCTATCATTCTTTGGCGATGCGCGTGAATTGGATGGACGGCGACAAAATGCTGCATCCGGCGGGGATGCTCGTGCGAGGGCCGGTTGTTGAAGACAATATAGCGTGGTTTGATGATGTGCTTGTTGCGCCTGAGGAGGCCGATGGGGCGCGGCTGTCACTGGAAGTCAAGTGGCTGCGAGGTGGGGCCGTGCTTTGGAAAGAGGTAAGTGTGCGCGCGGCGCCGATGCCGGGTTCGCGGAAGGTAAAAGTCGGGACGATATTTCTTAGGCCGAGGAACAGTACGGCTCAAAAGAATCTGAAGCTCTGGTGCGAGCAGGTTGACGCAGCGGGAAAGCTCGGGCTGGATATTGTATGCCTGGGCGAGGCAATTTTGGCGGTCGGCACCTCGGCGAGCCTTGAAGAACGTGCTCAGCCGATACCGGGACCTATCAGCAAAGAATTAGCCAAAGCGGCCAAAAGGAATAATATCTGGGTCGTCGCGGGATTGACGGAACGGAGCGGCGATGTCGTTTATAATACCGCGTTGCTACTGGATAGACAAGGCCGGCTGGCGGGCAAGTATCGCAAGGTCCATCTGCCTCGCGAGGAGTGGAGAAAGGGCGTTCGGCCGGGCCATGAATATCCCGTTTTCGAGACGGATTTCGGCACAATCGCGATTCAGATATGCTACGATTGGTTCTTCCCCGAAGCAGCGGCTATTTTCGCCCTTCAGGGAGCGGAGATGATCTTCGCACCGACCTGGGGCAATACCCTGCCCGACGAAGGCGGCTGCGTAAACGGCGAATCGACGTTTCGCGTGCGGGCGCGCGACAACGGCGTCTATATGGTCCCCTCCGTCTATAGCGGCAATAGTCTGGTCATCGATCCGATGGGCAGGATTCTGGCTTCCAACGAGGGCAAGGAAGGTGTCTTCTGGGCGGAGATCGACCTGAACGCGCGCGAACGCCTTCGCTGGGTGGGCCACTGGCGCTCCATCGGCCCGCGTCACCGTATGCCACATACCTACGAAGCTCTGTCGAAGGATTCGAAGTAGAGCAAGACATAGTTAATTGGTTGTCTTGTTAAGCTTGGTATGCTATTCTGTGCGCAAATTCTAAGCACGAATATCTAAACTCGAAATTTATCCCTCAGGGACAAGATATCAAATGACCGAAATCCAAAATGTATTAAAAGGCAATTTCGTTGTGCTCGACGGGCCGGACGGCTGTGGAAAAAGTACGCAAGCGGAATTGTTGGTCCAGTGGCTGCAAGCGCAAGGCGTGCCGACCAGCCGCTTTCGCGATCCCGGCGATACCCCTATCGGCGAGAAAATTCGAGACATTCTGCTCAGCCCCAAACATGGGGCGATGAGCACGCGAACGGAATTATTGCTCTACATGGCGGCCCGATCGCAACTCTGGGTCGAGCGACTCTCTCCGGCTTTGCGAGAGAATCGATGCGTCGTCCTCGACCGATGGCTCTCCAGCACGTGCGCCTATCAGGGCTACGCCGGCGGCTTCGGGATGGACAAGGTAATCCAAATCGCAACGGACTGTCTCGAAAGAGTGTGGCCGGACTTGACTATCATTTTGGACGTGGACTTAAAGACGGCCTCGAAGCGTTTGAAAAGCCAACCGGACCGGATGGAAGCCAAGGGGGACGGCTACCACCGAAAAGTCCGCGAGGGCTTTCTCAAATTGGCTGACGAACGCGACGATTTTCTGGTCGTCGATACGACCCGTGACATTGAGACGGTTCACAAAAATGTAATAAACGCCGTTACAAATCTTTTTAGCCACAGATTTCACTGATTACACTGATTATGTCGTTTCAAGAAATATTCTGCCAGGATAAAGCGATCGATGTTTTGCAGCGGGCGTTTGCGTCGGACCGGTGGGCGCATGCGTATGTTTTTGCGGGGCCGGAAGGGGTTGGGAAATCTTTGACGGCCAACGCATGGGCGAAACTTCTGCTATGTAAAAATCCTGTCATGCAAGAGGGCCTGGCCGACAGTTGCGGCTCGTGCGAATCCTGCCGGCTCTTCGAGGCGGGCTCGAATCCGGACTTCAATCACATTTATAAGGAACTGCGCGAATTCACCGAGGACGGCAAAGGCAAGCCACCGCCCGTCGATTTGCCGATAGACGTTATCCGTGAATTTCTGATTGCGAAGGTAGCGAGGCGACCGACGCTTTCGCAAAGGAAGGTCTTCGTTGTCAGCGAGGCGGAAAAGCTCAACGCGTCCTCGCAGAATTGCCTGCTCAAGGTCCTCGAAGAGCCGCCGGCGTATTGCTGTATTGTTCTGCTGTGCACACGTCTTGAAAAACTCTTGCCGACGACCCGGTCGCGCTGCCAGATTATTCGGTTCGGGCCGATTGACGAAGAGCGGATCATCGACAAACTCAAGGCCATGGGCCTTGCAGAACAACAAGCGCAGTTCTTCGCCCGCCTGGCCCAGGGCAGCCTGGGCGCTGCGTGCCAGTGGGCGGCGCTCGAGCTGGCCGAGGCCGATCTTTACAAGACGAAAACGTGGCTGGTGGACTCTCTGGCCCGGTATGAATTCGCCGAGGCCCTGAACCTGGCCGAGGCACTCCTCGTAGAAACGAAGAGGATAGCTACTGTGTGGGTGGATCTCGATAAGGCCACGAGTAAAACCGATATAAACCGAAAAGCGCTTCGAACCGTTGTGCGCATGATAATATCTATCTTTCAGGATGTGATGAAGTCGAACCTTACGCAAGGCGCTGAGGCCATCCATTTCGACCAAACCAAGCAGATCGAAAGGCTGGCGGCGCGTTTCGACGTCGAACAGGCGGCCGATAAGATCTCCGATGGATATCGAGCGCTTCGCTGGATCGACTCGAGCGTCAATGAAAAGCTTATTTTTGAGCGGTTCTTGTTAAGTTTCGCCGATTCTGATAGAATCCACGCTTCGCGATAGAATCGCTTTAAAAATATCAATAATCCAGGTAAACCGAATGGCGAAAAGTACAGAAACAAGGTCCAAACAGAACCGGAACAAGAAATATATGCTGGTCCGATACGGTCGGATGAGCGCGCTGGGCCTCTTCGAGCATCACGAGACGAACATATCGAAGGTGCATACCCGTGTCGTCGTCAAAACGAATCGAGGTCTCGAATTGGGCCATCTTGTCGGCCGGCTCACCTGCTATCGCAGCGGTCAGTTCCGCCTGAGCGAAGAGCAGATACGCGACTATTTTGAGAACAGCAATCCCGACTTTTCGCCCGGCCAGGCCGGCAAGTTCATCCGCTATGCGACGGCGGCGGACATTAGCGAAGAACGGCATTTATGGAAAATCGCAAAAGAAGAGATGGCGTGCTGCAAGGGCTTCGTCAAGGAAATGGAGCTGCCGATGAAAATCGTGGACGCCGAGCACGTCTTCGGCGGCGAGCGCATCATTTTCTATTTCATGTCGGACGGCCGGGTGGATTTTCGCGAGCTGGTCAAGCGCATCGCCCAGGAGTACCAGACGCGGATCGAAATGCGGCAGATCGGCTCACGCGATGAGGCCAAGCTCCTCGGCGACGTCGAGAGCTGCGGCCAGCAATGCTGCTGCCAGCGCTTTCTCAAGCACCTCAAGCCGGTCAACATGCGCATGGCGAAAATGCAAAAGGCGACCCTCGATCCGGCCAAGATTTCCGGGTACTGCGGCCGATTGAAATGCTGCCTGCGCTATGAGGACAAAACCTATACCGAACTCAAGAAGCAGTTACCCAAGAAAAATACCCGCGTTCAAACGAGTCATGGAAACGGTAAGGTCGTCGACACGCAGATCCTCACCCAGCTTGTGATGATTGAATACGAAGACGGGGAGCGAAGCGCCGTAGGCATCGAAGACATTGAAATTCTCCCGCCGCCGTCGAAAAAGGAGGATCCCAAAGACGACGCCTCGGAGAATAAGAACAAAAACCCAAAACGTTAAAATGTGCAACGCACCATGTGGCTTTGATCATCAAGGAAAATGAATGCCTCGTAAAATTGTCGTGACCTCCGCCTTGCCCTATGCCAATGGCCCGATTCACCTGGGCCATTTAGTGGAATATCTGCAAACGGATATATGGGTGCGCTTCCAGAAACTGTGCGGCAACGAATGTCTGTATTTCTGCGCCGACGACACGCACGGCACGCCCATTATGATCAGCGCCCGAACGGCCGGGATCCGGCCGGAAGAGCTGATCGGGCAAATGCACGACGAGCACAAAACGGATTTCGACGGCTTTCATATCGAATTTGACAATTACTATTCCACCCATTCGACTGAAAACAAGCATTTCAGCGAATTCATTTTCAACCGGCTGAACGAGGCCGGCTCCATCGTCACACGCGACGTGGAGCAGGCGTATTGCGAAACCTGTCAAATGTCCCTGCCGGACCGGTTCGTTCGCGGCGTCTGTCCCAAGTGCAAGGCCGAGCACCAGTATGGCGATTCGTGTGAAGTGTGCGGCAGCACCTATCGGCCGTCCGACCTGATTAATCCTTATTGTGCGACGTGTCAGTCCAAACCCGTCCTCAAGACCTCCGAACATTATTTTTTCAAGCTGGCCGATTACGAACAGCCGCTCCGCGACCTCATTACCCAAGGGCACACACAACAATCCGTCGCCAACAAGCTCGACGAATGGTTCCGGGCGGGATTGAAAGACTGGGATATTTCCCGCGACGGGCCTTATTTCGGATTCAAAATACCGGGCGAGGAAAACAAGTTCTTTTACGTCTGGCTGGATGCGCCCATCGGCTATATGGCTTCGGCCAAAAACTACTGTGATCGGAACAATCTCAATTTCGACGCTCTCTGGCCGGGGACCGGCTCGGCGCCGAGCAGCGGCGGTGACTATGAGCTGTATCATTTCATCGGAAAAGACATCATGTATTTTCATGCGCTTTTCTGGCCCGCCATGCTCATCGGCGCCGGGATTAAAACCGCCGACAAACTTTTCGTCCACGGTTTTCTGACCGTGAACGGCGAGAAGATGAGCAAATCCCGGGGGACCTTTATCCGCGCCCGCACCTACCTGAAACATCTGAACCCCGAATATCTGCGTTATTATTACGCCAGCAAGCTGACCGACGGCATCGACGACATCGACCTGAAGTTCGAGGATTTTATCAACAAGATCAACTCCGACGTCGTCGGCAAATTTGCCAATCTGGCCTCCCGATCCGGCCCCATGCTCACAAAGAAACTGGATGCGCAGCTCGGCGAATTGGATGCTCCTGGCAGAGAGCTGATCGATAAGCTGGCCGCCGCAAAAGACGGGATTATCGAGGATTACGAGAATCTAAGATTTTCCGCCGTCGTGCGCTCCATTGCCGCTCTGGCCGACGAGGCCAACCGGTATGTCGAGCAAAACCAACCCTGGGTGACGATCAAGACGGACCCGGAAAAAACGCGAACGATTTTAACAGGAATCCTTAATGCCGTTCGCATTCTGACGATTTACCTCAAGCCGATTCTTCCCAAGTACGCTGAAAAAGTAGAAAAGTTTCTCAGGATCGATCCGGTGAGCTTGGCCGACCTGGATACGGTGCTGGAGAATCACAAGATAAATATGTTCGAGCGATTAGCCGAACGCATTGATGAAGGACAGGTAAATGCTATGGTAGAAGAAAGCAAAGAAACACAAAGCCCCCAGCCGGCGGCAAGCCCCGCCGAGCCGTTCAAGCCCGAGTGCACGATCGACGATTTTGCGAAGATCGACCTGCGGATCGCCAAGGTGATCAAAACCGAATCCGTTGAAGGCGCCGACAGACTTCTGCGGCTGATTCTGGATGTAGGTGGTATCGAAAAGACGGTTTTTGCCGCCATCGCCACCGCATATCAGCCGGAGGAGCTGAACGACAAAATGGTCGTTTTCTTTGCCAATCTCAAACCCCGGCAAATGAAGTTCGGCCTGTCCGAAGGGATGATTCTGGCGGCCGGCACGGGCGGTAAAGACATCTTCATGCTCACCGCCGACCCCGGAGCCAAACCCGGACAGGAAATACATTAACTTCATCTTTAGAAGTGCTCAACGTCGAGGGTGTGCGGGTGTGTTTCGAGGGGACAGCCGGGGCACCGGGCTTTGGGCTTGCAGAATTTGTTGCCGGCGCGGACCAATAGGGCGTGGAACTCATTGTACAATTTGATGTCCTCCGGCAGATTCGACTCGAATAGATCCCGCAACTGCTCGTAATCCGCGTCCGGCTCGATCAGGCCGTGCCGTGACATGATTCGGGCCGTGTACGTGTCAACGACAAAAACAGGCCTTCCTAATGCATAGAGCAGAATCGAATCCGCCGTTTCCCGGCCGACGCCTTTTATCGCTAATAGTTCAGATCGGAGTCGGTCGGTCGCAACGGATTCAAGATTTGTGAGTTGGCCGTCGTAGTTGTCAAAGAGCCAGTCGATGAAGCTTTTAAGGCGTTTTGTTTTGAGATTGTAATAACCAGCCGGACGGATCAGCCCGGCCAGCTCCGAGGCATCGATACGATAGAGCCCTTCCGGCGTAAGAAGTGAGGCGGATTTGAGATGTGTTATCGCTTTGTTCACGTTGGCCCAGCTTGTATTTTGGGTCAATATCGCACCGATGACGATCTCGAAGGGCGTTTCCCCGGGCCACCAGTGCTGGGAACCGAAGGCCTCGTAAAGCAATTCATAGATTTGCGTTAATGTCTCACGCGTCATGATATTTAAGATGAGGCAACAGTTACAGGTGTTTTTTCAAGGTCCGGCGGAAGCGGGCTGAACCATTCCGGCAGCGGCTTCGGGGATTGTCGCCTGAGATCGAAGCTATAGACAACGGCATCCCCCTCGGAGGCGAATTCAACAAAATTGTTATGACTCAGGATGGCAAGCATCTGATCGTTCTTCGGTCCTTTTGTGAATCGCACGCTGACCCGGTCGAAGTCCTGTTCTCTTGCGTGATCGAGGATCGTCGTCAGTGTGTAATCCTCGACGCCCCGACTCATAACGCGACAGCTAAAGAGCAGCGTGTCAATTTCATAAACGTTGTTCCGTCGGAAGCCAATGCAAACGCCGACCAGGCCGTAATCGCCGAACGTGTCGGAAACGTGCACGACGAAGATGTCACAATCCCGGTCATGGCTCAGTGAAATGATCTGATCTTTCGTGTAGCGTTTGATGGACGTGTTGAGCTGGTTCGTCCGCTGAATCAATTCGGTCACGCGATCGACCTCAAAGGGGCGCATTCTCTCGATACCGATCTTGAATTGACACTGTTCGAGAAAATCGGCTTTCGCCAGGGCGCCCTGAGCCTGCTGACGCCGGTTCTCCTCGATGTAGAATTTTGTTCTGTCTTTGCTTTCACGGGTGACAAACTCGGGTTGAAACTCGGGCAGATAAAGCAGTTGCTCGAAGACGTTCTCGTCATAGACTCTGACCTCGGGCAACACCGCCTTCATCTGCTCTCTCTCAAAGGGACTGTCGTCGATGAACGCGATGGAATCCAGGCCGATATTCAACTGCTGCTGCACCTCTGAGAGGTTCTCGCATTTGTCCTTCCAATTCAGTTTGAAACACACGAATTCGATCCCGGTCAGATGGGGCTGGATGAAATGCCTGATATCATTTTCAAGGTACGGATCATTTTTGCTGATGACGCCGATCATAATGCCTCGGGCGTAGAGAATGGACAGCACGTTCCAGTGAAACCGTTCCTTGTCGATCCGGATTTCGAGATGTTCGACGCCGACGTCCCGGATGACCCCTTTCCACATCGTGTTGTCAAGATCGACGATGACGCATTTGACCTTTTTATCGCGCCGCAGGAGGTAATGGATCAGATGCGTATATTCCACGGCGATATGCGTGGCGGGGAACTGGATGTGACTGTACCACGGGGCGTCGGTCTGCTTGAAGGTTTGCCGAAATCCGGCCATCGAGCAAACGTGGGTCAAATTGAGAAAATAGAAGCTGGGATACCGGACCGTCAGCTCCTCCATCGCCGTGACATATTGTCTCATGAACTGCTCTTCGTTATAGAGCGGCGTCGTATTCTTGAACCGGTTGAGCATATTCGTTCTGAACCAGGGAAAAAACTGCATGACGATGGGGACATTAAGCGGCAGGAGCGTGAGAATCATCGTCTCGCATTGATCGAGAAGCTCTTTCAGCCGTTTGTCCTGCTGTTCCCTCGAAACCGCGCGATTCAATTGAATATCCGAAATGGGACCCATCATATAATCGTGCTGCGACAGAAAAACCGCATCGGGTCGGGTCTCCAAAACGTCCCGGGCGTGATCGGCAAGAAAGGTATAGGGATTCGTTTCACCGACCTGTTGGAAACTGTAGAAATAATCGAAGTCGCAATACTTTTCGGGATGGGACTTCAGTTCCAGGATAATATATTCGAATTCACATCCACCAAGAAAACACAAGAACGGTTTCATGCATCGGGTCCCCAGGTCTTTTATCTTTGTTCAGTTTCGCTATTGTTTTTTCGGCTCACTTCCCATAAACTCTGTAGCGAAATTCAGTAGTAAAAAACCGGCAGACAACGACGGGACGAAACCCGCCCCATCGAAAGACGATCATGGGAAAAGGTAAAAAAACAAGCAAAACGCAAAAGAAAAGCAGTGAAAGTCGGTTGTTTAATTTTGCGCGCGATTCGTATTTCGAGCGAACCTCTCGTCCGATCTATGCGATTGTTTTTTTACTGCCGTTTATCGTCTTCTATGAGATAGGCACGTTTCGCATTAATACCGACATTCTCAACCAGTCGCGCATCCGAGTGGTGGCGTTTGTTTGGATGCAAAACCTTCTCGAACTGTTAGGTTTCGGAGGCAAGTTGGCATGGATCGCGCCCCCGCTGGCGGTTTTGGTGATCCTGGTAGCGCTGCAACTCACGTCCGGCAAGCCATGGCGTTTTTGGTTCGGGGATATTGTGCCGATGGTCGCCGAATGTATCCTGCTGGCCGTGCCGCTCATTGTCCTGACGTTGTTCCTGAGCAGTTCGGCCGGCTCGCAGGCCAACATGGAGCGGTACACTAACGATTGGGCCGCCATACCGACGGCGTCCTTTCCGGCCCATCCTCCGACGGGAGTTTATTCCTCGGTATCTCTGGCCGCCGGCCAGGGCAACGATATAACGAACCGGTACCTTTTGGCGAACATTATCACCGGTATCGGCGCCGGTATTTACGAAGAGCTCGTCTTCCGTCTGGTTTTGATCTGCCTTCTCATGCTGCTCTTTCAGGATGCATTGAAGCTCACGCACGTCAATGCCATCGTGCTGGCGGTCCTGATTTCTGCGGCCCTTTTTAGCGCCCACCATCATGTTGATTTTTTCAGCGGGCGTCTCAATTCGGTCGATCCGTTCAACGTAACGAAGTTTATTTTTCGGACGATTGCCGGCATTTACTTTGCCGCTCTTTTCGCCATTCGCGGCTTTGGAATTACGGCGGGAACGCATGCTTTTTACAATATTATCGCCGTTTCAATCACCGCACGCTTTTTCCAGTAGCAAAAAAACGGCGGTCATTCATTTTTTTCCGGTTTTTTCATGAAAAAACCGGCTCTGTTACTCTTTGAGTCTGCGGTGCTTGCATAACAATCGTCCCATAAGGCCGGATACCGGCCTTTTCAGTACTGATATCAGCCTTGATTTGGACCTCTAATTGTGGTATAATGACGTCATACCAAAAGCCAGTGTCTTCTGTTAGGACGTTATGTATGGAATCACCGCAGATCAATGTAGCCGTTGAGGAATTGATGTTTAGTCTTTTCCAAAGACCGTTGCATCCTGAGCTTTTTCAGATTTACGCCAACCGCCACATCAATACTGAAAAGTATGAGGCCCTCATCTGGGTAACCGGCTGCACTCACGTCGTTAGCGTCTTTGCAGGGGATATCTGCCTTTCTGAAGTGGTGAGCACACCCGGCCAAATGTTGCCCTCTCGCTGCTTGCTTGAGCGCTTTCAATTCCGCGGACCCCGGACGCATAAATGCACCCTAAGCCAGGGAGCGAGTTACGTCACGGATTTTCAGATCGAGAGGATGAGTCCCAATCTTTATCGCCAAAGTCATACGGACCTCGAGCGTTTCGCGCGGAACCGGGGCGTCTTTGTCAAGTTCCCGGAATTGGAAGTGGACGGCCTTCAACCTTTCTGCTATATTGATTTCGAGGCGCGACGCACCGAGTTACACATTCACACGTTCGCCGCTTATCCCGATCAGGTCACGATGATCAAAACGCAATCGTTGTTCGATTTTCGGTAATACAAACCTCGGTTCAAACCGTTGCACCCGGTCCCCATGACCATTCGACGATCACAAGAAGGGACATCTTCGCGTCTTTCAACTCCTTCACCGATACGCCTCCGTCCGGGATAAGACAGATCGAGATCGACGGGGAAAACGTGAAATCCCGGTTGTCCAACGGTCAGACACCGATCCCATAAGCCTGGAGGACATTTCTGACCATGTGGAATCGCGGTCTGAACATTCTGAACATTTTAGACGACATGTATTCGCGCGTGTGAAGGCCCAGCAACTGCTGCACCGTAGAACTGGCTTTAAGAGCATGTCGGTAAACACACAACCCGTAAGGAAAAGCAAGAAGTTTGATAGGAAGCGGGGTCGAATTCCAAACCACGTTCAGCAGGCCCGTCCATCCAATCTCATCATAGATGCTTGTTCTTTTCACTCCTTTGACCATAACCCCAGACTCCTTTCGTTTCCAACAACCCTAAAATCCCCTATACCACCCAAATCGCCCAAACCCTCTCGGCCGATGTGCTCATCACCTTGAGGATACATACTACTCTATATCCACATCTGTGGTGTCGTTTTTTTACATAAAGCACCGCTCCACGTCAAGACAAAAAACTAAAAATAATATAATAATTCCATATTTTTTCGGACTATGCTTTGAAAGAGGATATCACGAAATGAAAAAACAAACAACTTCTCCGAAGTCAGACGGAAGACGGAATTGAAAAAATGTGAATCTTTCAACTGCGCTGCAATTGAACATTCTGAGTCAGCACGTCCAGCTTGCCGCGTATTTCCACGGACATCTTGCTGTTTGGAAAATCGTTGATAATTTGCTGACCGACGTCGAGCGCTTTGGTCCACTGCTTTTCGGCCACGGCGATAGAAAATTGCACACCCAGGTTGTGAAGCTTTGTCCGAAAAACGTCACGGGCGGCTTCCTGCAGGGCCAACGCCTCGTTGGGGGTGAGGTAGGAGTCAAGTTCTTTGAGAATCTCCAGGCTGCGGTCCGTCTCCCGGGCTTGTATGGCATCATCCCAGGCGGCTAACAGGACTTTCTTGCGACCTTGCTTCCGATCGAACAAGCCCTGCCTCATTGCTTTGGCCTTTTCGCTGTCCGGATGCGTCTGAATCAATCCCTCAATCTGGGCGCTGGCCCTGCCCCATTGATAGTCATCGAGCAGTTTCTCAATGTGAGTAATGATCTGATTGACTCTTTCCTGGTCCGTCGCATCGTGATACCGATCGCACTGCCTCCGAAGCTGCTCGGCCAGATCCCGGTATTCCGGACGCTCGGCAATCTCGGCGATGATTTCGTTGGCCGCGCCGAAATCCTGCTGCTGGAGTTTATCAAACACGGCTTCCCGAAGGGATTGCCTGTCCACATCGCGGAAGGCAATGGCCTTCGCCGTTTCACTGACGCGCGTGCTGTGATTGATCCGGGCCAGTTCCGCACCGATCCCTTCCAGCCGGCCGGTCACCTTTTCAAGGCTCGTGCTGTTGTCTTTGATCACGTCGAGGATCTTAAAGAGTCGTGAGACCATGGCCAGCAGCGCGCCGAGAAACACCAACGCGCCAAACACCAATAAGAGCTGGATTAAATCCGTCTTAAAATTCTCAAAGAGGTTGGTAGAGAAGGTCAGAACGCCAATCACCAAAGCGACGAAGATCACGACGATATGCCACTTGTACCGCCGCAGG
>Ga0272441_10005943_pt1 | contig 20834 bp, 16 predicted proteins | sample SSMProp6N_FD_193582 | JGI IMG/M metagenome (GOLD analysis project Ga0272441, IMG submission 193582) | Marine sediment archaeal communities from Little Sippewissett salt marsh, Falmouth, MA, United States - SSM-Prop-6N | ecosystem: Environmental > Aquatic > Marine > Wetlands > Sediment ...
TGCCCGCCACAGGCAACTTCACCGCCATGGGCTGGGTGAAGACCGGCACCGACCACGACGGGACGATGATGGGCCAAGGCCCCTCGACCGCCTCGCGCCTGATCCTCTATGGCACACGCGATTCCAGCGGCGACATCGCTCGTCTCTACCTCGGCGACCAGGTGGTGGTGAGCACCACCAAGACCAACGACGACCAGTGGCACCACGTGGCCCTCAGCCGCGAGGGCACCACCTTCCGTATCTTCGTCGACGGCGTGAACGAAGGCACAGGCAGCAGCGGCACCGCCGTGCCCACGGGCGGCGCCTCCGACAACACCATGCTCGGCCGCGCCGACAACGCCACCAACTTCGGCTTCCGCGGCACGCTCGACGACATGGCCATCTGGGACGAAACGCTCTCCATCAGCGAGGTCGGCGCCGTGCACGCACTCGGCAACTCGCCCACATTTGGCTACAACGTGAGCCAGGTGCAGCAACTCCTCGACATCCACGACGCAGGCACGGGCACCGTCCGCATCGGCGACCACTATTGGGCCTATCAGGCCGGCCTCAACACCTACGAGCAACCCCTCGGCAAGCTCTCCCAAGCCGGCGACGCCTACGTCCTCCCCCTCTCGTCCGCCGGCACAGGGCTCGTCGCCCACGATCTCATCGGCCACTGGGCCTTCGACGACGGCAGCGGCACCACGCCCGACGACTCCACAGGCGCCAGCGACGGCTCGTTCGGCGGCACGCCCACCTGGACCACCGGCAAGCTCGACGGCGCCCTGGCCTTCGACGGCGCCGACTGGGTGAACACCAACAGCATCGTACTCCCCGACACCGACGATTTCACTATCTCGGGATGGGTGCAAACCAGCACGTCGCACGACGGCGCCATGGTTGGCCAAGGCCCCTCGGCCGACCCCCGCCTGATCCTCTACGGCACCCGCACCAGCAGCGGCGACATCGCCCGCCTCTACCTCCACGGCCAGGTAGTCGTCAGCACCACCAAGACCAACGACGGCGAGTGGCACCAGGTGACCCTCAGCCGCACCGGCAATACCTTCAAGATCTACGTCGACGGCGAGCACGAAGGCACAGGCTCCACCACCGTGGCCGTGCCCATCGACGACCCCGCCACCGACAAGACCATGATCGGCGCCGCCGACAACTCGGGCGGCTTCCGATTCCAAGGCAAAATCGACGACGTGGCCATCTGGAACCGCGCGCTGTCCGACACCGAGGTGAAGGCCAGCCACGGCCTCGCCAACACCGCGGGCATCCAATACAACGCCAGCGAAACCCAACGCCTCTTCGACCTCTTCCAGGCCAGCAGCGGCAGCGCCTCGATCGAAAACCACGCTTGGCGTCCCGCTTCGGGCCTCGCCGGCGCACCCGGCGACGTGGTCGACCAGGGCGACGGCACCTACGCCGTGGTGCTCGACGCCAGCGGCAACGGCGTGGCTTCGTGGACAGGCCTCATCGGCCACTGGAGCTTCGACGACGCCACCGGCCAAACCGCCACCGACCCCGCGGGTGGCAACCACGGCCGTCTCGGCCGCACCACCGGCGCCGATGCCGGCGACCCCACCTGGACCACTGGCAAGCTCGGCGGCGCACTCAGCTTCGACGGCTCCGACTACGTGGACACCGAGGCCATTGTGTTGCCCGGCTCGAGCGACTTCACGGCCATGGGCTGGGTGAAGACCACCATCTCGCAGGACGGCGCGATCTTCGGCCAGGGCCGAGCCGTGGGCAGCGACCTCAATCGCCTCATTTTCTACGGCACGCGCACGCAGAACGACGCGGGCACCAAGTTCAACATCGCCCGCGTCTACCTCGGCGGCCAGATGCTCGTCAGCGACACCTCCACCAACGACGACGAATGGCACCACGTCGCCCTCACCCGCACTGGCGACACTTGGCGGCTCTACATCGACGGCGTCGAAGAGGACTCCACCGTCACCAGCCGCACCATCCCCGACAGCGACGTGTTGACCGACTGCACCATCCTGGGCATGGCCGAAAACGGCACGGCCTATGGTTACCGGGGCCTGATCGACGACATGGGGATCTGGAACATCGCCCTCAGCGGCCCCGAGGTGATGGCCATCAGCAGCCTGGCCGCCGAAGGCTTCTTCGGCTACGACCTCGGCCAGGTGCAACAGCTCTTCGACCTCCACGCCGGCGGCACCGGCGCCCTGGACCTCGGTGCCTGGACGTGGGAGGCAGCCAGCGGCCTGTCCACCGACCTCGGCATCCCCACCCGCATCGGCGACGACGTGTTCCTGCGCCTCGACGGTAACGGCGGCGGCGTGAAGACCTTCATCCCCGAGCCCGCCACGCTTCTGCTCCTTGCCGCTGGCCTGCCCACCCTCGTCCGCAGGCGCAAGCGCCGCGCATAGCTCGCCGCACCCACCACGGCCCACACAAATGCCCCGGGCGGCGCGAGTCGCTCGGGGCATTCTCATCCATCCGCACGCCGCGTCACACGGGCACCACGCGGATGGCTTTCTCGGGGGAGGTCATACACGCCAACTCGCAGGCGCCGCAGCCGGTGCAATTCTCGGGCAGCACCCGCACCGTCGATTCATAGGTGTCCTCGTCGAACCGCAGTTCGATGGCGTCGTAGGGGCATTGGTTGGCGCACGCGCCACACTCCACGCCGTCGGACAACACACACAGGGTCATATCCAGGCGCGCCACGCCTACCTTCGTGCGGCGCTTGACCTCGAGCGACAGCGGCACAATCGCGCCACTCGGGCACACCTGCGTGCACCGCGTGCAGTCCTCAAGGCAATACTTGTAGTCGAAACACAGCACGGGCGACAGCAGGCTCGCGGCGCCGTGGCCGCCGAGGTCGGGTTCGATGATGCCCGACGGGCACGCCCGCACGCAATTGCCGCACCGCACGCACACGCCCGTGAACCGCCGCTCGTCGAGCGCGCCGGGCGGGCGGAGAGGCTTCGTTCCGGGCCTGTTGCCCCACTTGCCGACCAACGCCGCGCCGCTCGCCCCCACGGCCACGGCCAGCACCGACCGTCGCACCAGCGCCACGCCGCCTGCGGGAGTCGCCGGTGCGTCGGCGGCCGATTGTCCATTGCGGCGCAGCCGGCGTTTCAACTCCGTCACCAGGTCCTGCGTGGCGCCCAGCGGACACAGGCGGCCACACCACACGCGCGGCCACGCCAATGTCAGCGCCACCACCACGGGCAGGCCGATCCCGGCCAGCACGCCCGGCAGGCCAAACGGCTGTCGCCACACGCTGAAGAACCCGTTGAACATCGCCAGCGGGTCGAGCCACAGCAGCAGCGGGGTGCCCACCAGCGCTCCGCCGAGGGTGAGCAGCACTGCCCATTGCCCCACGCGCGGCACCTTGGCCATGGTGGGGCCGCTGCCGGGCCGCACGCGGCGCACGCCGTCGAGCACCAGCCCCATCGGGCACACGTTGCGACAGAACCATCGCGGGCGCACGGCGACGGTCACCAGCACCGCGAGCCCCAGCGCCGAGGCCATGCCCACCGTCCTGGCGGCCACGGCCGCACACACGGCCACGAACGGGCTCAGGGCTGGCACCACCATCGGCGTCCACTCCCACGGCAGCACCTGTAGCGCCAGCGCCACGGCCAGGGCCAGCACGCCACAGCGCGCGGCCAGCCGCCATCGGCCGCGTGTTCTGGGTTTGTGCGCCTGGTCGTCCACCGCGTGTCCTCAGCCCAGGTATGCGCCCTGTTTGCGCAGGAGTGTTTGCACCTTGGCCACATCCACGTCGCGGGCGCGGCACCCGTCGGCCACGGCCACGGCGGCCGCGACGCCTGCGGCGTGGCCCGTGACGAAGCAGGGCGGGATGACGCGCAACAGGTCGGCCATCCGCGCCTCGCCCGACACGCAGCGGCCTGCGGCCAACACGTTGTCGATGCGCTTGGGCACCAGTGCGCCGTAGGGGATTTGCCACGCGGGATGCTTGGCGCACCATCGGCCGCCCACGCCCACCACGTCGGGGAACGCGCGTTTGGCCATCACATCCTTCATCGTGAGCTGGTGGGTGCCCGCGAGCAGTCGGGAGATGCGCACGCCGAGCTGCGGTGCCGTTTCCATCAGGTACACTTGCTCGTAGCCGGGCGTCTTGCGGATGCGCTGCACACTGTTCCAGATATGGCGGCGGTGGTTCATCTCCAGGCGGGTGAGGTCGGCCACGTCCAGGCCATCGGCCTTGGGGCCTTGCATGTTCACCCAGTTGACGCCACGGATGGGCGAGATGCTGCCGAGGCCCTTCGGCTTCTTGTGTCCCTTGGCCTTCGCCTTGTCCACCCTGTCGAGGTTGCCGATGCGGTGGACAAGCCCCGTGCGGAACTTCAGGTGCTGGAACTCAGCGCCCGCTGCGGCAAAGATGTCGCCGTCGCCGCTGGCATCGACCACTTGCTTGGCCACGATGGCCTGTCGGCCGCTCTTGCTCTCGAACACCGCGCCGCGCACCGTCGTGCCGTCGACGATGGCATCGACGCCCCAGCAGTGGAGGAACACGCGGATGCCGGCCTCGCGCACCATCTCCACCATCACGTATTTCAGCGCCTCGGCGTCCACGGTGGGGCTGCCGCCTGGGCGGTGGCCCACGATGCCGCGGTCGACCTTGCCGAGCCGTTGGAGCATCTCCTCGCCGATGCCCTTGGTGACCTGTTTGCCCTCCATGGTGTTCATCCCCACCACGATGAGCACCAGGCCGCCCGTCCACAGGCCGCCCAGGTGGTTGTAGCGTTCGACCAGGGTCACCGCTGCGCCTGTGCGCCGTGCGGCCAGAGCCGCGGCCACGCCCGCCGGGCCGCCGCCCACCACCAGCACGTCGGTGGTGTGGAGCACGGGCAGTTCGCGGCGTGGCTGGACCACCTTGCCGTCCACCACCGTGGGGGCCAGGCCTGCGGGCCGCGTGCGTTGGATGCCATCGGCGGCCGTCGCGCCTGCGCCTTTCACCGGCTCGTCGGCCTGTGCGGCCTTCGCGCCCACGCCGGCCGCCAGCGCCGCGGCGCCCAGTGTCCCCATCGCCTTGCGTCTCGACACGTCGTTGCCCATTGGTCATCTCTCCTGGTGGTGAGTGACGAGTCCTATATATTGTAGCAGAGATCGTGCGGGGGAAGCCAGACCGCCACGAGCCCCAATCGCCTCCCTACCATACTCACGCCTTGACTGCGTGCAAGCGCACGACTATGATCGGCCGAGGCAGGGGCTAAGGCGGGCCGCGTCGCCGTGTTGGTGTGAGGCAGCGCACAGATGGCCACCAAACCGAAAGACGAGTTTCCCCTCAATATCATCGAGCCGGTGCTCGACAAGTTCCAGCCGCCTGGCGGCGACTTCGCGCCCAAGGGCGCGTGGACGCATCGCTACGCGCTCTACACCATCGGCCAGCGGTCGCTCGGCCGAGTCGGAGTGGCGACCGTGCGGCGCGAGCCGGCGGCCGATGGCCCCGTGCTGCACGTCGACTACCGCAAGTTCTTCCCCGGCCGCCACTGGGGCGTGATGTCGGCGCGGCTGCACTGCCGGCCCGACGCGCTCGCCACCCCCGTGCGCTGGCGCGTGGCCTCGCATATCGTCAGACCCGACAAGCGCCCACTCCCACACACCGACATCGAGAAGACGGGCACCGTGGATGCCCAGGACATCGCCATCGCCGATGGCAAGGCCACCCGCCGCATCGCCCGCCCTGCTGCGTGCACCGTCAACTGGGCGCTCTTCGACGTCGTGCAGCGTCTGCCGCGCAAGGCGTTCGAGCCCCTCCACTTCACCCTGCTCGACCACTTCGACCAGGCGAAGGCCAACCACATGCTCGCGTTCCGCAGCACCACCGACGTGTTGCTCGGCGGCAAGCGCGTGCGCACCGAGCGCTGGGAGGCGCTCGAGAAGGGGCGGATACGCAAAACCACCTGGGGCCGCGAGGGCGACCGCCCCGTGCGGCTCCATGCCTACGACCATCTGGGCGACGGTATCGTGCCGGAGGTCTATTGGGTGGACGACCAGGGGCGTCTGCTCTTCATGGTTGCGGGCATCGAGGCCTGGGTGTGGGAGGGCGCAAAATGAGTCACCAATACCACAACACCACGCGGCGCGGATTCCTCACTACGAGCGCGGGAGTGGTCGCGGGCGCGGCGCTGGCAGCAGCCCCCGCCACGCCAAAGGCCAAGCGGCCGAACTTCGTGGTCATCGTGTGCGACCAGCTTGGCTTCGACGCCATCGCCGCACACGGCTGCCCCGATGTCCACACCCCCAACATCGACCGCCTGGTGCGGCGCGGCGTCACGTTCGCCGAGTCGCACAGCACCAACCCCGTGTGCTCGCCGGCCCGCAGTAGCCTCGTGACCGGCCGCATGCCCTGCGAAACCGGCGTGATCAGCAACACACGCCCCATCCATGCCAGCGTGCCGAACCTGGGGCAGTGGTTCGCCCGGGCAGGCTACGAGACCGTCTACTGCGGCAAGTGGCACTTGCCGGGCGGCTATCCCGTCGCCATCGACGGATTCACCGTGCTGCCCGTGGGCACCGGCCAGGGCGACATCGTGGACTCCTTCGTATCGCGAAGCTGCGAGGCATACCTCAAAGGCCGCTCGCGCGACAAGCCCTTCGCGCTGGTCGCCTCGCTCATGCAGCCGCACGACATCTGCTACTTCGCCATCCGCGGCCGCCAGCTTGTGCCCGAGGAGTTGCCCTTCGCCCAACTCGCCCACCGCTTGCCCAAGCTGCCGCCCAACCACAAAGCGCGCCCCGCCGCTCCCGCCGCGCTCGACCGTATCATCTACAACGGATTCTCCGACGACCAGTGGCGCTACTACATCCACATCTACTATCGCCAGGTCGAAATGGTGGATGCCGACATCGGCCGCATCCTCGACGCCGTCGAGGAGTCGGGCCAGGCCGACGACACCATCATCTTCCTCACCGCCGACCACGGCGAGGGACGCGGCCGCCACCGCCACGTGCAGAAATGGTATCCCTACGAGGAAGGCGTCAAGGTGCCCATGATCGTCTCGTGCCCCGCACGCATGCGGTCAGGCCTCCGCGATGCCACCCACCTGGTGAGCGGCATCGATCTGATGAGCACCGTGTGCGACTACGCGGCCATCGCCCCGCCGCCCCACGCACGCGGCCGCAGCCTCCGCCCCTTGCTCGAAGGCAAGCCCACCGCCTGGCGCGAATGCGTGGTGTCCGAACACCACCTCCACCCAAGCTACACGCGCGCCCACGGCCACATGGTCCGCACCGAACGCCATAAATACGTGGAATACGAGGACGACCCCGTGGTGCAACTCTTCGACATGAAGGCCGACCCGTGGGAGACGAAGAACCTCTATCAGGACGCCGCGCTCGCCGACGAACTCAAGGCGCACCGCAAGCTCCTGGCCGAGTGGCAGGCGCCGCTCAAGCCCGTGCCGCCCACGCCCGAAGCTGGCCGCGGCCACCTGCCCCGCCACCGCAAGGCGCGCGCGAAGAAGAAGGGGAAGCGCTCGTGAGCCGCACCGCACAGGCCCTCTGCATGATCCTGTTGGCGAGCATGGCCCTCGCCGAGCCAAAGGTGGCCAACCCCAGCTTCGAGACCGACCGCTTCGGCAAATGGCCAGGCTATGTGGGCCACAACGGCCACAAGATCACCGGCTGGACGTTCACGGGCTCCGTGGGCATCAACCCCGTGTGGAACGACACTGCCAAGCCGGCCGGCCCCCGCCACGCCTTCAGCGACAACGCGCGCGTCCCCCACGGCCGCCAAGTGGCGTTCATCCAGAACGTCGGCGCCCTCAAGCAATCGGTCGCCGGCTTCGAGAAGGGCAAACGCTACCGCGTGGTCTACTGCGAGAACGCCCGCCACAACAATGCGGCCACCCGCAACCCCCGGCTCAAGGTCACCCTCGGCGGCGAGGTGGTGGTGTCCGAACATCGCATCGAGCCCGTCGAGCGGATCGACCGCCGCACTTTGCCCTACAACTTGGTGGAGAGTGCCGTCTTCACCGCCCCGCGAGACGGCGCGTTCGAGCTGGTGTTCGCCACGAGCTTCGGCGACCGCGTGGCCGTGTTGATCGACCACGTGCGCATCGTGCCGATCGAGCGGTAGCCCGACCCCATCACGCCCGCGAGAAGGTCAGCGTCCACGACGCCGAGCCCGAATCGGGCCGCAGAAGCGTGAGCACGGCCGTGTTGTCGACGTGCTCGTCGCTCTCAACCACCTCGGCGCCATCGGCCGAGGCCGAATCCAGCGCATAGTCCTTGGGCACGGCGAAGGTCAAGGTAGTGGCGTGTCCACCCACGAGGCGCACGGTGCCGGCGAGCGTGGCGGTCGCCTCGTCCCACGCCAGGGCTTCGAGGCTGGTGCCGCCCTGGGTGACGTGGCGGTCGGTAGAGAGGAACTGCGGCCGCCCGAGTGCAGGGTGCACGGCGAGCAACAGGTTCGACCGCGGCGTCACGGGGGCGTCGAACCGGTCGCGGAAGCTCCAAAGCAGCGTGCCGCGCCAGAAGTCGTAGACCAGGTAGTCGCCGTCGGGATCGAGGCCTAGCTCGGCGAAGGCGAAGCCCAGGTCGGCCGTCTCGTCGCCCCAGTTGAACAGCGACACCACGTCCCACGAGCCGAAGGGCCGACGCACCTTGAGGTCCCACACCGGCGACAACTCGAAGATGGGATAGAGGTCGAGCGGCCGCACGTCGCACACGGGCAGGCACTGTTGGAGCAGACGCATGCGCTCAGCGGGCAACTCGGCCAGCTTGTCGCCGGCGAACATCATTTGGCCGGGCAGCCCCACCACCGTGGTGGCCAGGCGTGCGACCTCGGGCGGCGCCGCCTCGCCCACCAGCAGCGTGTCGGGGTCGCTATACCACACGATGTTATGCACGAAAAGCTGGTTGAGCGTGGTGGATGCCTGGCTGAGGTAATTGTGCCAGCCGGGCGGTTTGCCGGGCGACACGATGTCGCCGCCGATGCGCGCGCCGTCGGCCAGTGCGGCCTCGGGGCCTGTGTAGTGGCCCTGGCAGGCGAGCCAGATGCGGTCGGGGCCGATGCCGCGCCGCAACGCCTCCACGCACAAGGCCATCGGCGTGTCGCACGGCTGGGCCATCGCGGCCTTCACCTCGTCGCGTTCGTAGAAGTGGGCGGAGTAGCCCTGGCTGCGGCCCGACATCCCGTCGATTTTGAAGAACTCGTAGCCCCACTCGGCCGACATCTCGCGGTGGGTGTCCTCCATGTGCTGGCGGACACGCGGCTGCGAGGGGTCGAGCACAAACAGGCCGCACCAGTTGCGCATCGGCTCGCCGTCGGGGGTGTGGAGGAACCAGTCGCGGTGCTCGCGGTAGAACGCCTCGTCGCCTGTGCCGAACGGCACGGTCCAGATGCCTGGGCGGAAGCCGAGCGCGCGAATCTGGTCGGCCAGCCAGGGCATGCCGTGGGGAAACTGGGCGGTGTAGGGGCGCAGTGTGAGATTGTGGAAGGTGCTCACGGGCAGCTTCGGCGAGTTGTCCTGCCACGACTCGATCGACCAGATGTCGAGGCCGAAGGGCTTGAGGTGTTCGGCGCCCACGCGTGCCTCGGCCAGGTTCTCGTCCTCGCCTGCGGTGTCGAAATACACGTTCCACGACATCCAGCCAGTCGGGGGCGAGGGGCAGCGTGCCTTGTCCACGGGCGTGTAGGTCGGCACGTAGGCCGCGCGATAGTAGTCGGGCACCAAGTCGAGCACCAGTGCCGAGGTAGCCGCCACGTGGGGCGATGCCGTCATCGCGAGGTCGAAGAGCGGCGGCTCGTCGGCCTGCGGCTCGCGCGTGGCGAGCGCCACGGTGCCACCGCTCAGGCGCAGCGCCGTGTCGGTTGCGATGTCGAAGAGCGAGTCGTTGAGCGTGCTGTCGGCAGCGCCCGAGGCCATCTGCACCACGCGGCACGCATCGGGCGCCTGGGTGCGGCAGGCGAAGGTGTCGGCGCCGAGGGCGGCCGTGCCCTGGAACCGCAACGTGCCGCGATACGACTGGGCGGTGCGGTGGGCGGCGTGGATGCGCAGCGTATCGCCCGTGCCGGCGAAGGCGATGTAGCCCTGCACATTGGCCTGGGTGTCGAGCAGCGCCAGCCGCTCGGCCACCGCGTCGCGCGACAGTACCACTTGCCAGGGCTCGGCCCCATCGTCCGTTGCCCGTTCGAACGCCAGTGTGCCGGCCACTCGCGCGCCCGAGTCCTCGTGCACGCATTCCAGCATCGAGGTCGTCGGGTCGAAGCACACCTGCCACGCGCCACGCGTGAGCGAAAGATCGTCTGTCGATGTCATTTTCTGGTCTCCGAATCAGGTCAACGAACGCCGCCTTCGCGGCTTGGGGCACGCAGTTTATCAGCTTGACAGCCGCCCTGTCCAATTCTACTATGGCGTGGGAATTGGAAAAGGATGCAACGATATGTGCCCGATACTGAAGCTGACCGAGCACGACGAGGAGCGGGAGCGGGCCTTCGAGTTGGACTACCTGCTCTCCCTCACCACCAAGCAGCGTTTCGAGATGATGATCGAGCGGTCGAACGAGATCAAAAGGCAGCTCATCCGCAATGGACACCGAAAGCCTGTTGAGATTGTTAAGCGGCCATGCCGTTGAGTTCGTCGTCATCGGGGCAACAGCCTTCCCCGTGCACGGCTATTCGCGCTCCACGCTCGATATCGATATCTTCATCCGCCCCACTGCCGACAATGCCCGCCGCACGCTTGAAGCACTCAGGGAGTTTGGCTACGACGTTACCGATCTGACCGCCGACGACCTGCTAACCAACAAAGTGCTCATCCGCCAGTACATCGTCGAGACGGACATCCACCCCTTCGTTGCGGGCACCACGTTCGAGAAGGTGTGGCAGGGCAAGGTGGAGAGCGTTTACGGCGACACGCCCGTCTTCTTCGCTGGCCTCGACGACCTGATCGAGATGAAGCAGGCCGCCGGCAGGCCGAAAGACGTGGAAGACCTGCGGCACCTGCTCGAACTCAAGAAGCGTACCGGCGACGGCTCCCCCCAGTAACCCCTCACGCTGACGAGGCAAGCGGCGCCCGTGTGGCGGGCCTCCCTACACCGCCACGGCGCGGCCGGTGCGGGCGGCCTCGCGGGCGGCGTTGGCGATGCGGATGGTCAGGAGGCCCGTCTCGCCTGGGGTGCGGACGGGGGTGTCATCAATGATGGAGCGGACGAAGTGGGTGGCCTCGGCCACGATGGCGCCGCCGAGCTGCCCGTCCATCTTCGGCCACGTGCACGAGTCGGCCAGCGTGCAGCCGTCGGGGGTGTGGAGCGTGAGCGGCTGACGCATCAGGTCCACAAACAGGCAACCCTTAGTCCCGAGCACCTCCACGCTGCGGTCCACGCCGTGGGGGTAGGGCTCGGGGTAGGCGAAGCTTTCATACAACGTGGCGATGCCGCCGTGCTCGAACTGGAAGGTCATCACCGCACAGTCGGTGAAGCTCTGGCTCTCGTCGAGCACAAGCTGCCCCATCTCGGCGTAGATGCGGGTGGGGCGACGGCCCATGAGCCAGCAGACCAGGTCGATGTTGTGGGTGCCCGCGTAGTTGAGCACGCCGCCCGTCTCGGCGTCGGTCAGCCAGTCGCGGCTGCGCACCAGCGACTTGGGGTGGCAGCGTCGGGCGTGGATCATCACGGGCGTGCCGATCTCGCCCGCGTCGATGCGCTCCCTGGCCTCCACGCACGGCTGGTTGTAGCGTTCGGTGAATCCGATCATCAGCTTCACGCCGGCGTCGGCGGCCGTAGCGACCATCTGTTCGGCCTCGGCCTCGGAGCGGCACATCGGCTTTTCGCACAGGATGTGCTTGCCCGCGCGGGCCGCCGCCACGGCCTGCTGGCAGTGGAACTTGTCGGGCGTGGCCACGATCACCGCGTCCACGGCGGGATCGGCCAGCGCCTCGGCCAGGTTGGTGCCGGCGTGTTCGATGCCCAGTGCGTCGGCCAGGCGTCGGGCGCTGGCCTCGGTGCGCGACACGATGCGCACCACCTTGGCGTCGGGGCAGGTGGCGAGTGCGTGCGACAGGTTGGTGCCGGCCTTGCCCGCGCCGATCACCGCGATGCCCAGGGGCGTGTTCATTGTCGTCGTCTCCACAGCCAGGGGAGTGGGGGTCAGGCCCGTGCAGGATACGCGGGACGCGCGGCGGCGTCAAGGACGGGCAGTCGCGCTTGCCGGCGTGTGGGCGGTGGAGTATGGTGTCCGTTCACCGTGGACGATAGGAGCACACGATGGTCAGAATCCCAAGAGAGCGGCTGGTCGACTTCGGCGTCGAGGTGCTCGCCCGACGTGGCATTGCCGGCGACACGGCGGCGTTCCTGGCCGAGGAGGCCGTGACGACCGAGGCGCGTGGCGTCCACACCCACGGCTTGGCGATGCTGGTGTATTGGGACCGCGAGATCGGCGGCAAGATCGATGGCGCGGCCGAGCCCGAAGTGGTGCACGAGAAAGGCGGCTGTGCGATTGTGGCGGGCAAGCGGGGCTTCGCCCAACTCGCGCTGCGGCTGGCCAAAGGTGTGGCGGCGGCCAAGGCGCGGGAGCACGGCATCGCGATGGTGGCGGGCACCGACGTGTCGTGGGTCGGCGCACTCGGGCCACAGATCGCGTCGCTGTCCGAGGCGGGGTTCCTCGCCCAGCTTCGCGCCCACTCGAACGCCAGCACCGAATGCGCGCCGTGGGGCGGCATCGATGGCAAGTTCACCAGCAACCCCATCGCCATCACGTTCCCCACGGGCGCTGTGCCCGTGCTCGGCGACTTTTCAACATCGGCCGTGTCCATCCACAAGGCGCGGGCGATGGGGCGGCGGGGCGAGCGGACGCCCGAGAATTGCTTCCTCGACCCCGACGGCCAGCCGAGCAGCGACCCACGCGTGATGCTCGATGGCGGCACCATCCTGTTTCTTGGCGGCGAGCACACGGGCTATCGCGGCTACATCCTTTCGCTGTGGGGCCAGGCCCTCGCGGCGCTCGGCGGCAGCACGGCCAACGACCCCACCGTGCCGCCCATCCAGACATTCAACCTCACGGTCATTGACCCCGAAGCGTTCGCGGGCGCTGATTTCTTTGTGCGCGATATCGGCCGTTTCCTCGAATGGATGCGCGACAGCCGCCTGCGGCCCGGCTTCGACGCCATCCTGCTCCCCGGCGAGCGCGCCCACCGCGCCGAACGCGAGGCCGAGGCACACGGTGTGCCTGTCGAGGCCCGCATGCTCGGGATGCTCAACAAGGTGGCCGCCAAGCACGGCATCGAGCCGCTGGCTCACCTGCAACCTGGAGATGACGATGGCTGACGTGCCCACATCGATCCCACGTGTGTCCGCCAAGGCCCGGCAGTATGTGAACGAAGTGCTCGACTTCGGATTCCACAACGCCTCGTCGCCCGGCTTCTACGGGCGGCTCGAACAGGCGTTCGCCGCGAAGTTCGGCGTTGGCTTCGGCATCCTGCACTGCAACGGCACCGCCACCATGCACTCGGCCCTGCTCGCCGCCGGCGTAGGCGCCGGCGACGAGGTGATTGTGCCCACGCTCACGATGGCCAGCACCGCGCTCGTGGCGCTCCATGCCAACGCCGTGCCCATCTTCGCCGATGTGGACCCCGACACACTTACGATCAGCATCAACGACGTGCGCCGCAAAATCACCCCACGCACCCGCGCCATCATCCCTGTGTCCATCTACGGTCTGTCGCCCGACATGGACCCGCTGATGGCCCTGGCGCGCGAGCACAACCTGACGGTGATCGAGGACAATGCCGAGTGCTTCCTCGGTCGCTACAAGGGGCGGCTGGTCGGCTCGATTGGCCAGTTCGCCAGCTTCAGCTTCCAGGCGTCGAAGCACATGACCTGCGGCGATGGCGGGATCCTGCTGTGCGACGACGAGACGCTGGCGCTCGCGGCCCGGCGTGCCGCCATCCTCGGCTACGCCGGCCTGTCGGCCCGGCCGGGCGACAGCGTGATCCCCGAGGAAGTGCGCTGCCACCCCACCTTCGCCCGCCACGAGGGCTACGGCTTCAACTACCGCATGCCCGAGATCGCCGCGGCCGCGGCGCTCGGCGAACTCGAGCGGCTCGACGAACTGGTCGCCATGCGGCAGGCCAGTGCGGCGCTCATCGACCAGGTGGTGGCCGACTGCCCCTGGCTGGTGCCGCAGGCCACGCCCGAGGGCTACGAGCACAGCTACTGGACCTATGCCGCGCGAATCGCCGACGGCGGGCCCGAGTGGGCCGTGTTCCGGCGCAAGTTCGTCGAGATCGCCGGCGACGGTTTCTACGGCGCGTGGTTGCCCGTGCACCGCGAGCCGGTGTTCGCGAAGCTCAGCGAGGCCGTGGCCGCCGACCCGAGCCGCTACCCCCACTTCGCCGGCGTGTTGCCCGACTACCGCCAGGTCACCTGTCCCGTATGGGAACGGCTCCAGCCCCGCATCATCCAGCTCAAGACCAACCACTTCGACCTCGCCACCGCCCGCCAGCACGCCGATGCCCTGGCCAAGACAATCCGCGAGTTCTCCTGAACGCGCTTCGTCCGAGCAGCCACCCACATCATGCGCTCGTCCCCGTGCTCCCGCGCGGGGACGGGATCTTGGACGCTCCTGCGTCCCACCTGACGTGAGCAGGCTCAGACGACGCGGAGCGTCGAAGAAGGCGTCCCCGCGCGGGAGCATGGCGTGGGCCTCAGCCGTAGCTCACGAGCAGCTCGGCCTTCTCCACCTCAATGCGGCTGCCGCGCCCTGTGGGCCTGTGGGGGCCGCGGGCCGCGACGCGCAACTCGAGGGCGTTGCGGCCGGTGCGGAGGTGGCGGGCCTCGCCGGTGTGGAGGGCCATGAGCAGCTTCTGCGCGGGGTCGTTGGGCGGGTGCGAGCGGCCAGGGCACGAGGGCTGTGGCTTGTCGGAATAGACCTGTTGGTCCTTCCAGCCGGGGTCGGCCTTGATGAGTTTCAGCGGGTGGCCGTTGAGGGTTACCTCCAGCCTGTCGGCCGGGGTGGCGCTCCAGAGCACGAGGCGGAGCGCCGCGTCCTCGATCTGGGCGGCGTCGGCGGCCAGGTCGTCGTAGATGAATAGCGGGAGGGTGGTGGGCGTGCCGTCGTTGGCGATGGGGCAGGGGAGGGGGCGGTGGTCGTTGCGGTTGTGATAGCCCTCTGCCCAGGGGTAGCCGCCACGTCGCTCGATCGCATACATCCTGTTCTTGTGGCGCAGGGTGGCGAGGCTGCCGATTTGGGTGATGGCCTCGGTCTCGGGGCCGGGATTGTAGCTGGCCGACAGGCCGCGTTTGGCGTAGAGGTCGCGCGGGGCGCAGGGCCAGTTGAAGGTGCCGACGGCGTGGGCGCCCTGGTGCCACCAGTTGCTGAACACCGCGCGGAAAAAGTCGATGGGCGGCTGGTGATAGCCGTCGGTCGAGTGGTGGTCGTCGAGCATTGGGCACAGGCGGATGTGCGTGCCCTCGACGAGTTGGCGGAACGCCGCGATGTCCACCGTGGTGGTGCGGTTGCCGAGCACGAGGATGTCGACCAGGCGTTCGGCCACCCACCGCTCGACATCGAAGCCGTCGGTGTGGCATCCGTCGAGGGTCTCGGGCACCTTCGCGGCGAGCAGGATGGGGCGGCCTGTGCGTGCGGCCACGTCGAGCAGCATGGTGCGGACGCCGCGCACGAATGCGGTGGCGTGGTCGCGCAGGTCCCACTGGCGGCCGAGCGGCAGGCAGGGCACGTGGCGGGCGAAGTCGAGATGGAAGCCATCGAGGGGGTAGCGTTCGGCCAGTTCGTGGAGCACGCGGGTCTTATGGTCGCGGAGGCCAGGGGACGCAAGGTTCCACAGCCCCTGGTTCCACCAGCAGGGGACGGTCCAGTCGGGGTGTTTAGCCTTCAGGGGATTGCGGCGCCGCGGGTCGGCGTGGGGCATGCGCTCTTCTGTCCACGGCTGCGGGAAGTCGACGGGACACACGCGATGGCTCCAGAAGGTTTCGAGCCCGCGTGCGTGGCAGCGCTTGACCAGCTCGCCGACCCAGTCGATCCCCTTGTCCCACCATTTCTGGAGGCGCGGGAAGTCGAGCTTGGGGAGCACCTTGCTGTCGTAGATGGCATAGGTGTCCTCGGCGAGGCCGATGTCCCACCATATGCTGTCGATCTGGCTGCCGGGCATATCGGCGTGAGCGAAGACGAAGGCCATCCAGGGTTCGAGATCGCAGTCGAGACGGCGGAGCACGTCGTTGGCATCGCACTGGTCCACGATGCGCCGGCGGCGATCTACTGCTGCGAGGTGTTTGGCCGAGAGCTTGATGGGGGCAGGTTCTCCAACCGGCGTGCCCGAGCGCATCGTGTATCCTCCAGGGAACAGGGGACGGGGGAGCAACGTCACCGCCGTGCGGGCGTGAGGCGGAACGCGTTGACCTCGAGTGCTTCCAGCATCTGCTCGAAGTTCCCCTCTGCAACGGTCGCCCGACTGCCGGGCGTGAACAGGTCCTCGACGGCAACGGGTGTCCTCGGCAGTCCCTCGATCCTCATCCGCAACGCCTCGTTCGCGGAGTTGACCACGAAGAGGTACCGCGCGCGGCCGAAAGCCACGTCGAGGAAGCTCACCGAAGGATAGTCTCTCGTCTGCTTGTGGAACGTCATGGTCACGTGCCGCGGCCCGTCGAGGACGCGGACGCGTAGGTCGTCGCGTCGCTCGCCGAACAGGAACACCTGGCCGAGGCCGAGCGGCCCGCCAATCTCACGGGCGCAGGCGGCGAAGGCGTCGTAGTAAGCCTGGTAGGCGGGGAACTTTGGCCGCGCCCATCCCGAGAAAACGATGATACCCTTGGCGCCGGCCACCAGGCTCAGGTAGACGTCGTGGCGGACCCACCGCGGGATCATCGGGAGCAGTTCGTCGGGCGACTGCTGGAACATCTCGGGCACAGCGATGGGGACGGCCGACGGGTTCGCGCGGCGGATCGCCTCGATCTCCTGCTCGATGGTCCAGCGCACCCAGATGCGCGAGTCGCGCATGCCCGAGTAGTTGGTGTACATCCCCTTGCCGCAGATGTCGAGATGCCGCACGGTGTGGGCCAGCCCGTCGGCGGCGCGGTGGCCGGGATCGTACATCCACACGGGCCGCTTCAGAGGGTCCGTGTCGCGGATGGCCTGAGCCGCGACCTGGAGGTACTCGATCTCGTTCTTGCGCCAGTAGCGCAACTCCTCAGGCTTGAGGTACCACCAGGCGACCTCCGGGTTGCCCGCCGCCTTGCGCACCTGCTCGGCGATCTTCTCGCGGATCTGAGCGGGCGTGAGCTTGAGCGGCTGCTTGCTGTGGAACTTCATCGGGAGCGAAATGGTATAGGTGCACGTGAGCCCGTGCTCGCGTGCGTCGGCCACGTTCTCCTCGCGGCCGTAGGGCCCGAGCATGGTGTAGCCGTTGGGCTTGTCGCGCGCGCCCTTGCCCGCGAACATGCCGAGTGGGAAGATGCGGCCCTGCGGGTAGAGCTTCGCCGCGTCGTACTTCGCCGCGTGGTCAGGCGCGGGGCGGAAGAACCGGGTCGCGGCCCTCTCGGCCATTGGCGTGCAGCCGCTCAGTGCCGCCAATGCGACCGCGGCCAGCGCGAGAGTCGTCGGGCTAAGCGTGCAGTGGCTCATCGTGCCCCTTCCTTGTGTCTTGTCAGTCCGTCGAGGATGCTTTTCGGGATCCTCAGCACCGTGCCGTGCCGATGGCCTGGGGGGAATGCCATTTGCTTCGACACATCAGTCCAGGTCTTGAAATCGGTGGTTTTGGTCGCCCCGTAGTAGTGGGGCTTGGCGTAGTGGTCGAAGTAGACGAGCCACTCGCCGCCGATGCGAAGGGCCGAGGGCCCCTCCACCCAGTCGGTGGTGAAGGGTTCCGACACGTCGGCGTAGGGGCCTTCGGCCCGGTCGCTGAAGGCCAGCTTGAGCACCTTGTGGCTGGGGCGCTCGTCCTTGAACACCATGACGTATCGCTCGCCGACGCGCAGGAGCGTGGCGTCGATGACGTTGTAGCCGGGGTCGAAGAACAGACGGGCTTTGGCGAACGTCTTGAAATCCTTGGTCGTCGTGTAGTACATGCGGTGGTTGTGGTCGCCGCCCCGGTCGGTGTCGGGGAAGCGGCCTGGGATGGTGGTGGCCCAGAAGATGAGGAACTGGCCCGTGGCCTCGTCGTGGAACAGCTCGGGCGCCCAGGTGTTTTGCGCCTTTGGCTCGTGGGCCATGACGGGGATGTAGCGCTGGGGCGACCAATGCACGAGGTCGGCCGAACGGGCGTAGCCGAAGCCCTTCTCGCCCCAGCCCGTGGTCCACACCATGTGGAACGTGCCGTTGGGGCCGCGCACGATGCACGGGTCGCGCATCAGCTTGCTCTTGCCCACCTCGGGCCTCAGGAACACCCGCTTCAAGTCGGTCCATCGGTAGCCGTCGTCGCTGACGGCCAGGTGCAGCCCGTCCTCCCCGTTGCCTCGGAACGACGTGAATACGTATGCCATCGGCGTGCGTGCCTCCGCGGCAGACAATATGGACGAAACGACCACGATCAGGAAGCCAGCCATCGCGATGCGCTGCATGATGTTCGCCTTCCCCCACCGCTACCGCAGTGCCAGGACGCTGTTGCTGGCCTTCATGCCCACCACGCGGGAATAGTGGCTCACCTTGTCGGGCTTGCCCTCGGCCACGGGCGTGGGCTCCTGGATGACGAACCACGCCTCGTCGGGCTTGTTGTAGGCCACGTAGGCCAGCACGAAGCGCTCGACCATTCGCGGCTTCTCCGACCCAAAGTCGGGCAGCAGCACCGGCCCCGTGTCCACCTGGTACACCCAGCGCTCGTCGTTGACATTCATCGTCTTGACCGGGAACTCGATGGCCGCGCGGAAGCGTCCCGTGGGGTCGGCGATCTCGGTGCGGCCGTTCACCACGCGGCCTGCGAGCGTGGCCTCCACGATGGCCTTGTTGTCGGGCAGCACGTCGGCCTCGACCATCTTGATGTCGAACTTCACCCCCTCGAAGCGGTCGGCGATCTGGCCAGCCTCGGTGTTGTCGCGCGCCGCGTTGCCGTGGACGCGGATGATCCTGTAGTCGGTCGCGCCGTAGATCATGCAGAAGTCGTAGCTCGGCACCAGGAAGAGCTGGCCTTTGCCGTAGGTATCCTCGCCCTTGCACGACGCCACGAGGTAGAACGTCTCGGTCGTGCCCGACTTCGTGTCGGTCAGTTCGCAGCGTGCCTCCACCTGGATCCGCGCGTTGTTCCCCCGTCCCTTCGTCGTGAACGTCACGAACGAGCGGCTGAAGTCACACGTCCTCATCGTCGCCCCTTTCTTCGGCGTTGGGACTGCCCCCTCGCCCACCGCCGCAAGCAAGGCACAGGCGCACGGAAGCCACAGCCGTTTGATGGTCGGTGGTCGCATCGGCCTTCCCTCCTCAAGCTGGCAGCAGCGGGTTACCTGGCACGGAGGTGGGGCCGCAGGCGCAGGCGTAGTTGTCGGGGTCCATGCCGAGGGCGTCGCCAAGCTCGTCCCACATCTCGGGCGTTTCGCCGCACAGGGAGATGCGGGTGCGGGGGCTGCGGCGCCAGATCTCGTCCATGAAGAAGCGGTAGACGTTGGCTCGGGCATCGTGGGGGAACACCTGCTTGCCGTTGGGCAGAATGGGGCGGGGGCGGTCGGCCGGCTCCATCGCGGCGTATTGATGGATGTAGGCCATGAACTCGTCGTCCCATAGCGAGGTGTCGAACATGTCGCCCACGCGGCGCGGCTCGATCCACTTGAACATGTCCATCGTCACCAGTGGGATGCGGGCGGCGTCGAACAGGGCGTCGAGCATCGCGGCGTTCTCTTCGCGCCAGCCCTTGACGGGGATGATGGGCGAGAAGCGCACGCGCACGGGGTAGCCCGCCTGCTGGCACGTGCGGATGGCGCCGATACGGGCGGCGGTGGAGGGGGCGCCCTTCTCGATCTCGCGCGCCACCGTGTCGCTGCTGAGGGTCCAGCACACGAGCGTGCGGCCGCGGTGGTCGAGGTCGGCCAGGAAACCCACGTTGTCGCTCTTGGTGTAGACCATCAGGAACTGGCTCGGCTGGCGGGCGAAGAAATCGACGAGCAGCTTGGTGGCGCCGTATTCGGGCTCGAAGGCGGGGACGTCGGTGTGGTTGTCGTACTTCCAGAGCTGGCACCAGGCGTTGTCGGCGAGCAGGGGGGGCAGGCGATCGACCAGTTCCTCGATGTTGAGCATGATGTGGAGGAACCCGCCGATGTTGCAGTAGTCGCAGTAGTGGAGGCAGCCCCAGGCCGAGTGCAGCTCGTAGCCGTTCTGACAGATGCCGTGCTGCGTCTCGCGAGTGGCGCGGCCGTTGCGGAGGGTGATGGCGCCGTCGCCGAGGAAGTAGTGCCCCTTCAGGTGGGGGTAGCGCGTGGCGCTTGCGGCCAACTCGTCGGGCGTGGGCCAGGTGAAGGCGTTGAAGATCAGGGTCGGGTCGCCCGTGCGGTGGAACTCGCCCGTGCGGCGACCGCCCATGGCCGACCATCCGCTGGTCTCGCTGATGGCGTTGAGCTTGTGGTCGTCCACCACCTCGGGCTCATCGGGGTAGTCGATGGCCGCGAGCATGCGGCCCAGCCGCTCCACGCACTCGGGCTTCGCAAGCACACGCTCGTGGACATAGATCTTCGGCGGGCTGACGCGATACACGGTTGTTGCTCCTTGCCCTCGCCCTGGGATGTGACCATGGGGCAGCATAGCCGCTGGCGGGATTGGCTGTCAAGCGTGATGCAACCTGGAATGTTCCCATCATGAGTCTGTCCTCAGAAGAGGGGGTGTCGTTGCAGCAAATGCGCGATGCCTCTGAAGATACGGTAGAAGAGGAAGTCGGCATCGACATTGCGCGAGCGTCCCTGGCGGA
>Ga0272441_10005944_pt1 | contig 20833 bp, 15 predicted proteins | sample SSMProp6N_FD_193582 | JGI IMG/M metagenome (GOLD analysis project Ga0272441, IMG submission 193582) | Marine sediment archaeal communities from Little Sippewissett salt marsh, Falmouth, MA, United States - SSM-Prop-6N | ecosystem: Environmental > Aquatic > Marine > Wetlands > Sediment ...
AAATTGGTCTCCGCTGTAGTCAATTCGAGCTGCTCCGCCATTGGTAGCTCCATTAAAAGTGCTGCCTGAACCGGTGAGATTGTAGTAATTCTGCCCGGAATAAGGACCGCTCGTACCCACCACATAATTGCCGCTGACAGTGACATCGCCGGACGCTTTGGCCGCATTGAGATACTGGGCATATTGAGCATTCGTCGTCTCATATTTGCTCATGTAGCCATTAAAACCTTCATGCCCCGAAACGCCGGGATCGTTGCCAATGTGGACCCACGTAATATCCGGGCCTTCAATAATTCCATCATCCGCAGTTAATTTGACACGGTAATTTGTGCCATATTCTCCCGGCAGGTCCACTTTGCTGTCCCATGTAATATGCCTGCGGCCGGGATAGACAGCCGTTAAATCTCCCGACAATGCACTGGAGGAAGGCGTAATGCTGAAGGTACTGCCTCCGTTCTCGCTAACAGAAACCATGATGTCACAACGGTCATTATCTACATCAGTGAGCGTGTAGTAAATATCCACAATCCCACTTCCATCTGTACGTTGAGAGGCCTTAACGTTACTGACTACCGGAGCGGAGTTGGCAAGAACAATAGTTCCACAAATAAAAAACAAATATCCATATATGGAAAATGTATGTTTCATATTATTTCTCCCGGATGAACAATTATATCCCATACAACCAATAATACACCACTTCAACTAGATCAGAAAGCCCAACTTCACCGTTCTCATCAAAATCAATTCCATCACACCAATCCGGTTCGATGCAATCATTTCGCATCCAGTATCCAGAAAATCCGGCGAGATCGATCATATCGATTCTACAGTTTTCATCCAAATCACTTTGCGGACAGGCCAAAGAATTTGAAACTGTAAAGTTATATGTATTGTTTTCGTCATCATATTCATTAATCGAGTTTGTCGTATCAACAACAAGAGAAATAGGTTGCTGTTTGCCTAAATAAAGATAGTCTGCTGTATTCCATATATATGCTGTTTCATAAGCACCATCCACTGTCAAAGGCTCGAGACTATGAGAAGCGATCTCAGGTCCATTGGGGTCTCCCAACCTCCAAGAAATCTCATAATCACTTGTTGGAATTACTCCAGTATTCAATATCCTCGCTGTCAACTGTATCTGATCATGTGATATCTCAGTGGTCCAGCATCGCTCGATTTCAAGATCCGGTAATACGACTGTATGAGCTAAAATGTTATTTGTACGATCTCGATCGTTGAAAGCTAAATTGGGATCTACAACAATATAAACCTCACGAGCAATGGCCATGGCAGAAACATTCCATGGAATTGATATTTCTGCTTTTCCACCGGCAATCACTGTTTCTGATATGGTCTGTGTCTGCCCAATCTGTACTCCGCCACTTTCCGGATTACCTTCGTAAAAGGCAACTTGTAAATCTTGGATTGGAAGGTCTCCCTGGTTTTCTATGAAGGCGGTAATAGTAGCGATTGAATTCGGTTCCGGATTGTCTGGCAAGACCATATTGGGATCAGAAATCAATGCCAAATCGTATTCTAAGGTGTGCTTCAAAAGACAGAGATCGGTCCTTGCAGGCTGAGGGATATTTTCCAGATGATAGATTTGACCATCGATTTCAATGTCCATATCAGTGCGTTCTGTATGTGTTTTGAGGTAGGCAATTGCTATATGATCCCCGTCATAAGCTAGAGATAAACTGGTTTCAGCGTGTTCGTCAAAGGTTAATTGCCTGGGTAGCGACCATACATCAAGATTTGCATCATAGAATGAGGCCATGATATCAGTGCCATCCGGTGTCTGAACAGTATACGCAATCGCAGCGCCACTGGGCATTGTTGCTCCATCCAGAGAGGGTGCCTGATTTGCTATCGTATAGTCACTGTAAACCGGTCTTGGATTCCAAGTATCCAGCGATGAATATGAGACTATATCATTCGCATCCCAGACACACGTCACAATATTGTTCGGAGTAATTAATACAGGCAAAGCATCTTCATAATCGTTATTTGTGATTCTTGTGGAGGTTTGCCATAAACCACTTTGGGTAGATATAGAATAAAGTTCGCAATCTTCCTTTGTGTCATTATCTCCATCTTCATCGACAACAAAAATCACTTGAGCCCCGCCTGTATTATCCTCAGCAAATGTCATTTCCAGAACACCGTTATTGCCTGACCAAAGAACTTGAGGACTTTGCCAAGTGGTTCCAGACCATTGAGAATACATGATACGATCCCCGCTATTAAAATCTCCGGGACTTGACTGTCCTTCATTCTGTATCCAGAGAATCCCCTGTGTTAAGCCGAAAGTAACAGGTACCGGGTCACGATCCACAACAGTATTGGACGTTAATACTGCAGGTTCACTCCAAATTCCAGTTGTTTGGTCGAGCCAGCTTGTAACAATCTCAAGATGCGGTACAATTTGACCGGGATCATTTGCATCTGAAATGTCACCGGAAATGTTAGTCCACGATGCAAGAGAAGTGACAGAGTCTACCTCGGCGATGGTCGGGCTAAAATCTGCGGCCTGATCATCTGTTATTTGATCTAAAGACCAGGACATCCCATCCAGTTGTTTCACTTCGGCAATGTCTGTCGCTTCATACCACAGTTTATTGGGATCATGCAGACTAAAAAGGATTGTCGTTTCTTCAGAACCAGCAAGCAAAGAAGGATCGGCCGTTACAGTTACATTTTCCAAAATTGTTTCAACTTGAGAAATGTCGCTTTGTTCCTCAGATTCTAAATTAAGCGTTTTTAATAAAGGAATCGTTTTCAACTGATTTGCAGGTCCCCATTGCAGGTAATCATTACTTATTGGTTGCCAGCCCCCAGTGGACTTTTCTGAATCTAGTTGTACAAAGCTAATCATTTGAGCTTGATTACTAACAGGATCAAGCCTTATTTCCGCCCCTATTTCCTCACTAAATCCAAATAAATATGCGTTAGCAAAAATTCCAATATATGCTCTTAGGGTTATACCTTGAAATGCTAATTCCGGACATATTTCAAATTCTGGTGTTCCTGTTCCACCGGCATAAATCCCAATTTCTCCTCCAAGAAAGTCCGCAGCTGCTTGGCCTTCTAAACCGCCAGTTACTGAGGCTGCGAGCGAGGTTGATCCAAGAAAACAATCTCCGTTTTGAAAATTTTCATACTCACCTGACAATGAACCGCCAAGAATAAAAAATAGTCTCATTTTTAATGCTCCAAGAGCATCTTTGACCAGAGGTACAGTCAATAAATAATGAACAGCTGGTGAAGCTGGTGGAAATATTGCATCTACTGCGAGTACTGCAGGTGCACCTACTCCGGCTTTTCCTGAAAAAGAATATTTCCAAGATGATGTTATTGCCGGAGGATCACTTCCTAAAAATTCTACTTTTAATCCCGCAGTAGAACTGATCTTTCCTTTGCCAATATTCTCGATTTTAGAAAACTCTAATGTCTGTGAATATTCCCCAAATCCTCCAATGCTACCTTCAAATGTACCGTTCATTGAATCAAAAGAAAGTCCATAAGTATGTCCTACATCTGCAGCCGACTTATAAACTCCAGAAGGAATCTCGGTCTCCCACAACTGCCATGATATTTCTGTATCACTAGTAAATTTGTGACCCGTTTGAAGCCAATCTATTTCTCCTCCGAACCATAAGTCTGCAATCTCTGGAAAAGGATAAAAGAAGATACCTGTTGTGATGATAGCATTTTGTCCTTCACCGTTGGTTACTTTTATTATAAACTCACAGTTTTGAGGAATTATTTCAGGCAAAGGAAACGATAATGAGGCCTGAGCCAAACCTCCACCCAAATCTTGTATACTAGCCAAGTATTCAGTTCCGGCTATATCAAAATACACAAAACCAGGGGAACCATTCCACGCAATGGTTGTAGACAATGTAATACTTCCAGGTATCCCTTCGATAAAGTGTTTTCCATCTGGAGAAAGTATATCATAGGCAGTGGGTTCGGCTGACTGAGCAGTCATTCTTATGGTCTGCTGGACGGTCTGACCATCAATTAATGTAACATCAGGAGAAGAAGTATAATAGCCTGCCTTTTCAGCTGTTATGGTATATGTCCCCGGTGTCATTTCGGTAAAGCTAAATTGGCCTTCTGAATTGGTGATTGCAACTTCACTGTCCAGGGTAACCGTTACATCTGACAAAGGACCAAGCGTATTTCCGGAAGAGTCAACTTCCAAAACAATACCCTGCAAGCCCGAAACTGGTCCGCGGTTATTAATCATAAAGATGTTAGATATTCCGTATCCAGTCTCAGAGTATGATAATCCTGAACATAAAGTGATAACCAGTAAAATCCAAAAACTTGTTTTCACCCGAAAAGTCAACATTTTTTTCTCCTGTATATTTGAGTTATTACTTATGTAACATTTGTTATCTCAAGCACTCAACGACACACCCGAAATCCAGATTTGGAGCCCATGGAGGTCGGACTGCTGCTGCCTGGGCTAGAAATCGCGCAGGCGATGCCACCGCTGCTCCAACCGCCGCCGCGGCTGACGCGGTTGCTGCTACCGTAGATAATAGAGCTTGTTTTTTCCCATACATTACCAGCCATGTTACACATCCCATAGCCGTACGTTCCAAATGCACCCACAGCGGTTGTCCCATAGGGGTGGGTAGAATCATAATAATTAGCCTTACTGTTGCTGAGTGTTGTACCGCAGCCAAAAGTATAGCTACCGTTATAGTCTGCTATCGCGTTCCATTCCCACTCAGTGGGTAGACGCCAGCCGTAATACCCAGCAAAGGCCGTTGCACCGTACCAACTGACATACGTGACCGGATGGTTCTCAAAACCACTGTCCACTGTAAATTGGTCTCCGCTGTAGTCAATTCGAGCTGCTCCGCCATTGGTAGCTCCATTAAAAGTGCTGCCTGAACCGGTGAGATTGTAGTAATTCTGCCCGGAATAAGGACCGCTTGTACCCACCACATAATTGCCGCTGACAGTAACATCTCCCGACGCTTTGGCAGCATTGAGATACTGGGCATATTGAGCATTCGTCGTTTCGTATTTGCTCATATAACCGTTAAACGGTTCATGCCCTGAAACACCGGGATCATTAATATAAACCCAAGTTATATCTGGCTCAGGCGGACTGTAATTGTCATCTGCAATTATCTTAATGCGATAATTAGTTCCATATTCTTCAGGTAAATCTGTCTGACAATCCCAAGAAATGTGCTTTGTTCCGGAGATTATATTGACACCAATATCTCCTGAAAAAGCTGTTGCTATAACGTCCCATGTTAAGCCTCCATCATTGCTGACTTCTATGCTGATTGTGCAGTCATCATCATCTGCATCTGTAAGCGTATAATAGATATCCACGATATGACTGCCGTCCGTTCGCTGGGAAGCTGTTATATTGGTAACCGTGGGAGCGGTGTTGGCAAATATTGTGGACGAAAAACATAAAACTGACAACACTGAAATCCAGATCGCCTTCATAATTGAATCTCCGACAATAAAAACAAGCGTGTTTAAGAACCTACATCGAACAGGTTTTCTCACAATAAACCTCCGTTTAGCTAAAATATCATAATTCCACGATGTAATACCCTCGGCTCCAAAGCTGCGGACCTCACGAAATGTTAATCTATAATACCAAAAACACCCTGTTTCTTTCAAGAGAAAATACGATTATTCAGGACTTTATAACACCCGTATTTACCACGTATTTTGATACGCATTTCTGTTGAATCCAAAGAAAGTGTGGTTTATTGCATTACTCGATACAGAGACGATAGTGTCAACCTGCGAACCCAACTTATTCGAATTATCAAACGTGCAGGGTTGGAACCGTGGCCAAAGCTGTTTCAAAATCTGCGAAGTACAAGGGAAACAGAATTGTTCAAAATCACAGGGGGGGAATGTGAAAGCCGTCTGTGCATGGATCGGAAACAGTCCCGAAGTGGCGATGAAACACTACGCACAAGTAACCGATGCAGACTTACAGGAAGCGGCAAAAATGACCGTCCTGAATGATGCAGAACAAAGGGTGCATAATCGGGTGCATCCTATGTCGAAAACGTTCGGAAACGATAGGAAAGAAAATCAAGAAGATGAAATCGACAATTCAGATAACCCCCGCAGTTCCCTAAACTTACCGGACGAAACCGAACCTCTCTTTATTCAAGACCCAGATGGTCCAGTGGGCGATACGGGACTCGAACCTGTGACCTCACGGGTGTGATCCGTGCGCTCTAACCAACTGAGCTAATCGCCCTTGAAATAATGATTTAACCACCTTGGAACCAAACTGTCAAGTCAATTTCAAATCCGCCGGCGGCCTCCTGCACCGGCGAAAAAAATTCAGGCCGTACCGATAATATCGGCGTTTTCAGCCAGATATGCGGTACTTTTTTCAAAAAACACCCCGTTTACCGGAATTTTGAAGCAAAACGGCGATTTTTTGCTATAATACACATGTAAGCTTCGGGGGAAACAAAGCATACAACTACAACTTAATGCCGTTTTCAGGCATGAAAGCGGCGTTTCAGGATCACGGATGTTCAATTGATTATCAACGTGTGCATTAACTGGCTTCGGAGAACACAATTATTCAGGGGTGATGAAAATGGACGATGTAAACTTCCGTGAAAAACTGTTTGAACTTCTCAAAGACATTGACGGCGTAACGGCCCCGGAGAAATCCAAGGTCATCCATCTGGCCAAAAAGACCCGGCAAAGTCAGGATATGCTCCAGCAAAAGCTCAGCAATCTTCAGCAATCCCTGGACTCGCTGCGGCTGGGGCTCAAATATCTGATTTTTGACCTGGAAGCGACCCGGCGTGAAAACAACGAGCTGCGAAAACGTCTTGACCAGAACCCGCCGAAATAACTCCATGAGGAGTTTCTGAGAGATGAGAAATAAACCCTTTCCTGATCTCTTATTCTCTTAACATAAGATACAGGGGCCGTAAAATCCCACATCACGGCCTCTTATTTTTTGCGCTGGCGGCGCCAAATGCGTTGAACTTTTTCCCTGTTCTCATTATAATTCCGCACATTATCATTCATTCTCAATAAAAACACCTTAAAGAAAAGGAAAAGCCAATATGCAGAACATCACACGAAGATTATTTTTGAAGCAGGCCGCCGTAACAACAACCGCACTCTCAGTCCCCGCTGCGATGGCCGCTAAAGCACACAGACCCCCCAACATTCTCTGGATCTCCTGCGAAGATATCAGTTCCCATCTGGGCTGTTACGGCGAAAAATACGCCATTACGCCAAATATCGACCAATTTGCCAAAGAAGGCGTGCGTTATACCCGCGCCTTCACCGTCCACGGCGTTTGTGCCCCCAGCCGGTCGGGAATTATCACCGGCATTTACCCCAGCGAAACCGGGGCCGTAAACATGCGATGCAGCGCAACGGTCCCCGAACCGATCAAATGTTTCCCTGAATATCTTCGAGAAGCCGGTTACTACTGCACCAACAATGCAAAAGAAGATTATAATTTCAAAACGCCTCAAGCCGCATGGGATGAATCAGGTAAAAATGCCCACTGGAATAAAAGGCCCGATGAAAAACCGTTTTTTGCGGTGTTCAACTTTACCGGAACACACGAATCCAAGCTCTGGAACAGCGCCGACTTTGATAATACCCATCCCGCCCGGCTGGAAAAATCGCAGCGGCAAAAACCGGAAAATATGACCGTTCCCCCGATCTATCCCGATGAGCCGGCGGTCCGCCGGGATTTGGCACGCCTGTTTGAACGGATCACGGAGTTTGACTATTTTGTCAAGGATCGCATCGACGAACTCAAGCAAGCTGGTTTGTACGAAGACACCATCATCTTTATCTGGTCCGATCACGGCGACGGCCTGCCGCGGGCCAAACGCTGGCTCTATGACTCCGGTACCTTGTCGCCGCTGCTGGTTCGCATCCCTGAAAAACACAAAATCTCAGATCAGGCCAAACCCGGCGCCGTGAATAATCAATTGGTTAACTTTATCGATTTGGGCCCGACTGTATTAAATCTGGCCGGGATTAAAATTCCCGAACACATGCACGGAAAGGCGTTTCTCGGCGTCAATCTGCCGCCCAAACGAAAATATATCTTTGGTGCCCGCCAGCGGATTGACGAACTGTACGACATGGTCCGTTCGGTCCGCGACGAGCGGTACCGCTATATTGTTAATTTTATGCCGTTTTTGCCTTACCTGCCGCACCTGACATACGCCGAAAAATGCAATACCATGAAGACCATGCGACAACTCCACGCTGAAGAAAAACTCAATCCTGTACAGGACCAATGGATGGCAGACCATCGGCCCGCGGAGGAATTGTACGACGTGGAAAATGATCCGTGGGAAACACGCAATCTGGCAGACGATCCCGGCTGTGCCCAGATCAAAAAGCGGCTTCAAAAAGCCCTGACCGACTGGATGCTGGAAACACGCGATACCGGATTGCTGCCGGAACCGGAAATGATTCGGCTGGCAAAACTGTACGGCGGCGAATACAATATCTTCCGACGACAACCCGGCGGCCAGGCGCGTGTCAAACAACTCATCCAACTGGCCATGACAAGCTCACAGCTAAAGAAAGCCAATCAACTGCGGCTTGAAACAGCCTTGGCCTTGGCAGGTGACGATCCGGCAGCGCGATACTGGGCTGTTTTAGCTCTCAGGAAGAACGCGGACGCTGAGGGCCAACTGCGGCATTTCGCTCGTGATGAGAATCCTTCTGTCCGTATCGCCGCGGCGTGGTCGCTGGCACTGTCCGGTAAACAAAAAGAGGCCGTTTCGATTCTTGAAACCGAACTCAAGCAGGTCCGGCAGCAGGAAGAAGTGCTGCATTTTGCGATGAACGTGCTGAATCAGTGCGGTCCGGCGGCACAATCGGCCATGCGAACGGTCCAGGCCGTGCAACAGGCCCGCGGCGACAGCAAGTACATCGGCCGTCTCTGCGAAACGTACCTGAAGCAATACGACAATCCCAAATAAGGAGACAACGTGAATCGAGTCAATAAAGCTGTGCAATTATTCAACAGCAACTTCAACTGTTCACAGGCCGTACTGACGGCCTTTGTCAATATTGCGGGCATCGATGAGAAAACGGCTCTGAAAGTGGCTTCCGGCTTTGGCGGCGGCATCGGCTGCACCGGCGGCACCTGCGGGGCACTGGCCGGAGCGGTGATGGCCATGGGGCTGCGCTATGGCACCGCGGACGCCGCCGACAAAACCACCAAATTTGAGGTTTACCGAAAAGTCCGGCTGTTGACGGAGGAGTACAAACTCAGGGCCGGTTCGACGATCTGCCGGGACCTGATCGGCTTTGACATGTCCACGCCCGAGGGCCGGCTCGCAGCAAAGGCCCCGCGCGCCTTCGACCGCTGCGACGACTTCGTCCGCATCGCCGCCGAAATCCTCGAAGAAATGTTAAGCACACAATAACCCATGACAGGAGTAACGTATGCCGCTATCAAAACACATTATTCTGGGCGTTCACATTACCGACCGCATCCACCACGTCGATTCCGTTCAGCACCTGCTGACCGAATACGGCTGCAGTATCCGCACCCGCCTGGGTCTGCACGAAACCGACAAGGGGTTCTGCTCGCCGAATGGCCTGCTGTTGCTGGAAATGACTGATGACAACGCCAAAGCAACCGAGCTGATGGACAAGCTCAACGCCATCGAAGGCGTCGAAGTGAAGAAAATGACCTTCGACCACCCGTGATTTCAGTTATCAGTCCGTCTGGTCACTGCAAGGATGTTTTCCTTGAATATTCGGAACGTCAATCCAAATATTCAAGTTTAATTGTTTGATTAAAATATCACAAAAAGACCCCAAAGAAGCGATAACCAATTCAATCAAAAGCACTTATACAACCACAATACCTGTATGAGATATTAAAAGTCTTGATTTTGGCAGTTGGTAACTGGTTACTGTTGACTGGTTACTGATCACTGTTCACTGAACATCCGCCAGCCAGAAGATCCTGTCTCCATGATTGCCCCATCGCCGTGGTTCCCCATCCTCATCGGTTCCGGGCACTCCACCGTCATCAGTGAAATTCAAGCCGACACTGTATAGAGTAAATCCATCCTCGGTTCTGCGATACGCAAACGGTTTATCGCTGAACAGATCAATCGGTACCTCATCCAATAAGCCCTTAGCCACAAGAATATCCAGCGATTCCGACAATTCGCCGTGTTCTTGTTCATATTGCAGGATCGCCAGAATTGCCAGCGTTGCTTCTGTCTCGGCCCGTGTGCGCCAGGCAAGCTGATTGATTTTCGATAATGCCGGCATCAGAATACTTAAAAAGATATTCTTTTCAATCATTTCCTCGACTCCATTTATATGAAGACCTTTTAACCGAACTGTTGCCGGTGTCATCTTCGAGATATTTTCCAGTTCGGTATAAAATTTCTCAACTTCCCGAAGGGTTTCTTCTTTATCCGGATGAGTAAACAGGAACTGAAATGCTCTGGGGCCGACAAGTTCCCACTGATCCTCAATATCGTTATCAGTCAGCATCTGTAAACGCGGAAAGTATAAATGGCTTTTTCCAAATCGAGATTGGGTAAAACATCTTTGTGCCTCATCGTACATATAGAGCTTTTCGGCGTCAAAATCGATTGAAAAGTCTTTGCTCTCGAGCAGAATCGCATAGCGTTCTCGAACACCATTTAAGATGGAAGCATCATATTTTCCATCATATTCAGAGAGTACGATTCGCAATGTTTCCAACGATGTTTTTTCGATTGCCCATGCCACAAGCTGTTCAATCAGTGTCGTATTTTGTCCTCGTAAATGGTCGCCAAAAGAATATGCTTCAAAGATAATATCAAACGTTTTTTCGAAATCACCCTGTTCAGCACTCAATAGGCCCTGCCAACACATCAAATTCGCCAGTTTTTTATACTCGCTCAAATGCGGCAATAGCATAGCGAGCATTTCATGAGGATTATTTTCACCCATGCCATAGACTTGCCAGTAACAGGACCGCTTGTTACCCTGCACGATAAGTTCCAATGGTTCCTGATTATCTGATATCCATTGCTGTAAAATGTCGCGTTCCTGCTCTGACAGTGTTTCTAATGTGCGGGGTATTTGGTCAAAATCTTCCTCTTCCGCCACCAAGGGTTCCATCCCATAGGGTTCCATCTCATAGGGTTCCATGGGACCTGTTTCATTCTCTTCTAAAGGAGGTGCTTCAATTTTCACCATACCCGGCTTTTGATAAATCTGGGCCGCCTGTTGATACAACGGCCATGCATTCTGGCTGTCATCTGCAACGGGTCGAACCTGCTGATTCATGATTTCGAGATAATTGGTTGTAATCTGCGGCTTACCGGTAAAGAACCAGCCGATGTAGAGAATCAGTAAAACGAAACAAATTCCGACCAATTGGAAAAACCGAACCACCATCGTTCGCCACATTGGACGACAGCGTTTTTTGGCACGGCGCAGAAGTTTGCCTAATAATTCAACATCGCCGAATGCTTCAATCAACTCTTTGGTCGCGGCCTGTTTTTCTTCTTCTGTTTTACAACCGGCCAGTGCATCGGTAAAATGGTCGGTCAACTCCTGCCGCACTTCCGCCCGGACACTTCGACGGTATCGCATCGCATCAATAATACCATCAATTAATTCAGAAATAGATTTGGGAAGATGCTCGATATCTTTTGTTTGAAGTTCTTTTGCCGATAACCTGCGCAGCAAAAGCCATAGAACCAAAAACAACCATCCGGCAATGATCAATGCAATCAGCCATGTATGTAATATAAATCGACCGGATGATTCCTCGTAAGCGTTTATACATAGAATTGTTACAAAGCTGAGTACTAATCCAAGTATGATCCCAAGGATAATTTTCAGTATTTCTATGATAACTTTCATTTTCGTGCTCCTGTCAAAGATCGTTTGTTCACGCCACGTTCAAGCTGCGCTTGGCCGTGCCACCCGTAAGAGTTCACACTTTAGTGTGTAAAGTGGCCGAAGCATCCTGCTTCGGCTCTCAAGCTGGAAGCTTGAGCTACAATAAACAAGCTGAAGCTTGAACTCTTACTGTTACGCCGTTGCCAACCCGCCGAGGCCGAAGACGAGATTGACGCCCTGCTGGAGGGAGGTCCACTGCTCTTTCTTGGCGGCCAGCTCACCCCTGCCGTCTGATGTAATCGAGTAATACCGGCGTTTGCGTTTGCTTTCGTTGTCTTCCCACTCGGCAACAACCAGTCCCTTGGCCTCCAAATTATACAGCAGCGGATACAGCGTCCCGCGCCCCAATGTCAGGATGCCCTCGCTTCGCTGTTCCAATGCCTCACTCAGTTCATAGCCGTACATCCTGCCCCGGCTGAGGATTTCCAGCACCACCACCGGCGCCACGCCTTTGAGTAATTCCCGTTCAAATTTCATAATCGATCTCTATAAGGGTTATTGTCTTGTTTTGTATATTATGTGTCACATACTATACAAAGTCAACTAAAATTTCGTAAAAAAAGTCGCCACAAGACACTTTTTAAACCCGTGGCGACCTTAACATTATATCAATAAACAGGTTACAAACCCCTTGTTCGGTCGGAAATTTTTATTTTTTCGAGCTGTGCCGCCATCTTCTTCGCTTGGTCGGGGTACTTTTCAGCCAGATTGGCTGTTTCGGCAACGTCATCCTTTAGATTATACAACTGCGGCTGGGGGACTTTTTTACCGCTCGGCTCGATGTACTTCCAGTCGCCGACGCAAATCGCCAACCCTCCGGCATGTTCAATGATATGGTCACGCCCCTTGGCATCTTTGCCAAGCAGTGCGTCCAACATATTCAGACTGTCGGGGGCATCTTCGGCCGTCAGGGTCTGCCCGGTCAGGGCCGCCAATGACGCGATCATATCCACCTGGCTGATGAGCGCATCGCTGACGCCCGGCTTGACCTTTTTCGGCCAGCGAACGATAAACGGCTCGCGCGTTCCCCCGTCATAAATACTGTATTTACCGCCGCGGAGCGGTCCGGCGGGCTTGTGATCGCCGAGCCGTTCGACGGCCTGATCCTTATACCCGTCGTCCAGCACCGGGCCGTTATCACTGGTCAGAATCACGAGCGTATTCTCAGCCAAGCCCAGTTCATCGAGTTTGTCCAGAATCGCCCCGACCTGGTAGTCGAACTGGACGATCGCGTCGCCCCGGGGGCCCATATCGGTCTTTCCGACGAATCGCGGGTGCGGCACACGCGGCACATGAATATCGTGCGTGGCATAATACAGGAAAAACGGTCCCTTCCTGTTCTCTTCGATAAAGGCAGTACCCTTGGTAACAAAGGTATCGGCCATGTCCTCATCTTTCCACAGGGCCGATGTGCCGCCGGTCATATAACCGATTCGGCCAATGCCGTTAACGATGCTGCTATTATGGCCGTGGCTCCAGTCCATTTTGAGCGTATCGCGATGGCTCTTGCCGGTCGGTTGGCCGGGAAACGGCTTTTTATAGCTGACGGTGATCGGATCGTCGGGATCGAGATTGACTACGTGTCCGTTTTCAGTGTAAACACACGGAACACGGTCACCGGTGGCCGGCATCAGGAAGGAGTAGTCAAAGCCCATTTCATTGGGGCCGGGCTTGATCTCGCTGTTCCAGTTGATCGGGGTTGTGCCGTTGCCCAAGCCCAAGTGCCACTTTCCGACTACGCCGGTTGCATAGCCGGCCTTTTTCAGCATTGATGGCAGGGTCATCTTCTCGATATCGATGATAAGAGCCGCATCTCCGGGTAACACCCCGGTCCCCTTCTTGCGCCAGGCATACTGGCCGGTCAGCATCGAATATCGCGACGGTGTACAGGTCGCCGACGATGCATAGCCACGGGAAAATTGGATGCCTTCTTTGGCCAGCCGGTCCACATTCGGCGTCTTGACCCCGGTCGCCCCATAGCAGCTCAGGTCCCCGTAACCGATATCGTCCGCGTAGATTAAAACAATATTCGGGTGCGATTGAAGCTTGGCATTGATTTTATTGCCCGCTGCCATCGCAACCGGACTGGCCAGCATCGTGATTAGAGACGCTTTGATAAAATCGCGACTGTTAAAATTCCACATTTTTCTTGTCCTCCACGACGCGTGTTAACGTGTCTTTTTTTCCGCATGCAGTTTCTCTTTAAGGTATTGAGCGGTATAGCTTTTTGTATTTTTGACAATTTTTTCCGGCGTGCCTGTGGCAATCACCTTGCCGGAGGCATCGCCGAATTATACCGGCCGAACGAACCATAAACAATTTCAAACCATAAAATTTCCCCGGTGATTGCGAAAAAACGGGCATGGAATGGAATTCTCTTGACCCTGCGGGAACGAATTTCGTAAAATTGTAGATGTTTTAAGGAGTCAATTATGGTTTTTAAACACATGTACCTGACAAATGTCAGATTATACGATTACCGCTCTTGCTGCTCTGTCTCAATGCTGTATTGGAAAGCAGACGGCTAATTTTAAAAGGCATATTATGAAAATTGGCAAATTGTCGAGTGATGTTTTAGGTTTAGTTTTTTTCTTCTTAAATGTCTTTGCAGGCATTATAGGAGGAGTTTGGTTGTTACTTGAAGGTGAGTGGCGGATTGTTATAGGTGGATTTATCGCTTCTTTGGTAATGCCATTCACATTCATAGGGGACATACTTTGGTTGCCATCACTTGGCCTAATCACTTTGATGAGTAAATTTGATGATAAAAAGTGTTTGTGGCTAATCCTTGGGTTTATAAATTCGATATATCAGTCTCTCATATTTAGCTTATGGGTAGTACCTGTTTTTTTCATTTTTAACGCCGGATTGGGTAATTTTGTAGAATATTCTGAAAGCCTTTTTATATCCATTCCCAAAGCTCTGTTGGGTTATTCGGTAGCTGTCTTACCAATTGCCTATATGGCAAGCTATGATCCACCGGACGCAATTGGAGCTCACTCAAAGCGGTTTCTCGCTCAAGTTGAATATATCCTTTTGTTTGTCCTGAATTTGTGTGGAATGGCGGTTTACTGTTTACTCGGAGTTGTAGCTGCGCTTATTGTTGCAGAAGCAATTTTTGTTATATTATTCGTCCGTGCTTTTCAGCAAGCAGGATTTGTAGACGAATCAAGAGGAGCAAAAGGGAGCAAGGAAACAGATCGAGAAGAACATATTCAACATCGATTACAAAACCTAAGGAGAGACTACTTATATAATCCTTATGAATGGGCAAAAGAAGAATATGAAGAGGATGATGACGGAGATACTTCTGTTGATATGGAAACCCGTATCGCCTATATAAAAGGTGATCCTATCGATGAGACTGAAAGGAAAAAAATTGAACGTTCGCATGCTATTATGGAGGAAACAGATAAACGCAACGAAGCTGAGTGGGAAGAGATTAAACATGACGCTATTGATAAAGTGAAAGCTGCGATTGATGACTGCAAAGAGAAAATTAATTCCACAAAGAAAAACAGTAGTTTGGTGGTTTTAAAAGACGAATTGGAAGCATTGTATCGATTTCAGGATGAGATTTCAGGTGAAGATAAAGAATTAGAATCCTGTTCGGAAGATTTTCAGGAAAAGAAAAAAAAGCTAAAGAACCTTCTGTCTGAGCGATTGACACAAACGGAAAAAACAATCATTGTTCTGTACTATGATGAAGAAATGACTTTTCATGAAATTAGCGAAGCTCTTGATATACCTGAATCACAAGTTGCACAGATGCATTCATCATTGGTTTCCCGGCTCAAAGATGAGTTTAATTTTAAATTTTTCGGAAGAGGGGAATAACTAAAAAGGGTCAGATCTCTTCAAGTTGTCCGATCTGCTGACCAAATTAAAAATTCAAAAGAAGTTTCATTGTTTTTCGGCAACTAATTTCTCTTTAAGGTATTGGGCCGTGTAGCTTTTGGTGTTTTTGATGATCTTTTCCGGGGTGCCTGTAGCAATCACATCGCCGCCGGCGTCGCCGTCAAGGTCTCGGATAAATCGGCCCAGACGGTCACCGAGGCGACGTTGACGGTGATGAAGAAACTGCCGCCGGAGAAAATCAGAACCATGACGTTTGATAACGGCAAAGAGTATGCCGGGTTTAAGGACCTGAAGCGTGGATTGGGGATGCGAAGTTATTTTGCCCGGCCCTATCATAGCTGGGAACGCGGCACCAATGAAAATACCAATGGCCTGCTGCGCCAGTTTTTTCCCAAGGGAATGGATTTCAGTACGGTCCTCAAAACAGATGTTGACAGGGCGTTGAAATTATTGAATAATCGACCGCGTAAATGTTTGAACTATCGGACCCCGACAGAGGTCTTCTGGAGCAACCCTATGCGTTGCGCTTCAGATTAAAATTTGGGACTGCTTTACCGCGTCGAGTTCCAACTCGAACAGGAGGTCGTCGCGACAGACGTCGGCGCAGATTTTGACGTGCGGCAGGGCGATTTCGTGTTTGCGGCAATAGGCATCGAACAGGCCGAAATCTTTGGCGTGCTTAAAATACACCAGGCCGCTGACCGCGTCGCTCCAGTTCATCTGCGCCTTGTCCAGGATCCCCTGCACCACCCGCATCGTCAGATCGGTCTGTGCCGCGGCGTCATCGACGAAGGCCGTTTTTCCGTCTTTATCGATGCTGGCCGTGCCGGAAACAGACAGCCGCTGATGGTCCGGGGCGAACAATTGGACCCCCCGGCTGAACGAGCTTTTATAGTCCAGCGCCGGATTCTGCAGCGGCGACTGTGCCGCCTGAATCCGCACCTCGTTGCTTTTAACAGCGACCGCCAGAACCTGTATCGCCAGGGCCGCCCCTGTGGGATTATCCATCCCGATCCCCGTGCTGGCCGGCACGAGTTTGCCGTAAATACCGTGTGCTGTGAAGAATTCGTTCCTCGCCCGGTTCAGTTCATCGTACCACGAAAGAATATCTGCCGCGTACAGCCACGTCCGTATCGTGTTCGAAAAGCCCAGCCCGAAGGAAGCCAGGATGTTGTGTGCCTTTTCAAAGATTTCCTTCGTCTGAGCGTATTTGCTGTCCTGCAGCGACTCCGGCAAAATGGTAAGCTTGTAATACGCCGCGGAATCATCCTCAAACGACCGCCCGACCAGCGCATCCTCAAAATAAAGCGGCTCCGAACGCATCTGCGCTACGGCATGAATCTGGATGCGAAGGGGCGACGGGGTGTTGTCCTTTTCAATCATCGCCAGAGCCGGGCACAGATTCTCATCCGGCAGCGCCCCGAGAAATCGACATGCCTGCTCTACATCTGTTCGATTACCAAACAAACGAAACGACGCTGCCTTGGCGTTCAGTGTTTTAAGATAATCGACCGCGTTTTGAATGATACTGCTGTCTGCAACGTTTTCCACGGAGTTGATCCAGAACTCCCTGTGGCCGCCTCTTTCAAGCGTCCGCGTCTTAAAAATACCTGATTTTGTTTCCATTTCAACTTTCAATACAAGATATTCCGATGCCTGTTATTCACAATAAATCGACCTGTTCAACAATAAAACAGGAGACACGGGTATATACGACCCGCAGGGGCTATTTATTGCATACAAAAAACCGCTTTTTTGAGAACACTTCATACAAATGTGGTATAATACTATGGTTCGTTTCTGAATGATAGTATTTTTGGCAATAAACAGAATCGGTTGGGTCGTTTGCTTTTAAAATGATTAATTTATGGTGAAAGCGACAATGAAGATATTTCGTAATAATGATCTGCCAACGTATCTTGCGGTGAAAATCCTGATCATCAGGGTGGTTTGTTTGTCAAGCGCCAATGCGTTAGGGGTAGGGTCCCCAATCGTCCATCCTTTCGAGAAAGCCGACAACTTCCAACCCTGCAATAAAATTGACACGATCATCATGGACTCCCTGCGTAAGAAAGAAATGGAACCGGCCAATCTGTGTTCGGACGAGGTCTTTATCCGGCGGGTCTATCTGGATGTAACCGGCACGCTGCCGCAGGCCGAAGATGTCAGGAAGTTCATCGCAAACCCGCGCACCGACAAGCGTGCCACACTGATCAATACCCTCTTAAAAAAAGAAGAATTTTCCGACTATGCGTCTCTGAAATGGTGCGACCTGCTGCGGGTCAAGGCCGAATTTCCCATTAACCTCTGGCCCAATGCCGTGCAGGCCTACCACCGCTGGATTCAGGACGCCATCCGTAATAACATGCCGTATGACCAGGTTGCCCGCGAGCTGCTCACCTCCAGCGGCAGTAATTTTCGTGTGCCGCAGGTCAATTTTTACCGCGCGATTCAGGGCCAGGAACCGTCTTCTATTGCCGCTGCCGTGACGTTGACATTTATGGGCGCTCGTTTTGAAAACTGGCCCGAAGCAAAGCAAAACGATTTGTCGGCCTTTTTCTCACGGGTTTCCTATAAAGGCACTGCCGAGTGGAAAGAGGAAATTGTTTATCTGGACCCGGATCCGACTGATTCTCTAAAAGCCGTTTTTCCCGACGGTACCGTTGCGAAGATCGAATCGGGACAGGACCCGCGTGAAGTCTTTTCGAATTGGTTGATCACTCCTGAGAATCCGTGGTTTGCCCGTAATATTGTGAATCGCGTCTGGTTCTGGCTGTTGGGACGGGGCATTATCCATGAACCGGACGACATCCGTCCGGATAATCCGCCGGTGTACCCGGAACTTCTAACCTATCTGGAGAAGGAACTCGTTGAATCGAAATATGACCTTCGGCACATCTACGATCTGATCCTGAGTTCGAGAACCTACCAGCAGTCTTCGATCCCGCATGCCGCTGCGACTGATGGGGAAAAGCTGTTCGCCTGTTATCCGGTTCGCCAACTCGAGGCGGAGGTTCTGATCGACGCCCTCTGTCAGATTTCCGGAACGCAGGAGAGCTATTCCAGCCCGATCCCTGAACCGTTTACGTTTATTCCGCCCGAGCAGCGAACGATTGACCTGGCCGATGGAAGTATCACCAGCCAGTTTCTTGAAATGTTCGGGCGTCCTTCTCGTGATACAGGGCTTCTGTCAGAACGAAACGATCAACCCTCCGAGGACCAGCGCCGGCACATGCTCAATTCGACGCACGTTCAAAACAAGATCCAAAACGGGTGGCGATTCAAAAATATGATCCGAGTTGCCAAGGGCAATCGTCAGAAAATAGCCGACTCGCTTTATCTGACCATTCTGTCCCGCATGCCGACCGAATCCGAGCGGCAGGCGATCAATGTTTATTTTAAGACCGAAGGCATCAGTTCGCAACAGGCCGCAATTGATCTGGCCTGGGCGCTGATCAACTCGAAAGAATTTCTATACAAACATTAAAAAGGCCTCAGCCGTATGCTGTGGGTATCCGGTAAAAAAGAGATGATCTTATGAAAAAACAAACACACAAACATATCATAACACGACGAGAGGCGATAAAACTGGGGTTGGCCGGAACGGCAGGCATCCGTGTATTGGACCCTTTTCGGCTGTATGCCGCCTCCCAACCGCCTAAGGCACGCGCTAAATCGGTTATTCAGATCTGGATGTGGGGCGGCCCGTCTCATCTGGATACGTTTGACCCGAAGCCGGAAGCCGGAAGTGATTATTGCGGACCTCTCGACAAGCCGATAGCGACCAATGTCGATGGCATTCGAATCTGTCAGTTGCTCCCGAATCTGGCAAAGCAGGCGGATAAATATTCCATTATTCGCAGTATGACCCATGGAATCAACAGTCACGAAACCGCTTCGTACCGGGTGCAGACCGGCCACGAACCGGGGCGACTGGTTTATCCGAGTGTCGGTGCCGTTGTGTCTCTTTTTAAGGGATACAAGGAGGGTTACAAGGGAATCGTTCCGCCGTATATCGTGCTGACCCAGCCGCAGGGCCGGTTTTCCGAAGCCGGTTTTCTGGGTCCGCTTTATAAACCGTTTTCGACCGGCGGCGACCCCAGCAAGAACCCGTTTGCCGTCGAAGGTATCGTTGCCAAAGGCATTTCAGACAAGCGGCAGCAGAGTCGGCGGGAGTTGCTGGGAACACTGGATACACTGGGCAAGGCAATGCAGGGTAATCCCCATTTTGAGCAGTTTGACACCTGTGAGGACGAAGCTTATAAGATGTTGCTTGGCGATGCTAAAAAGCTGTTCGACTTGTCAACTGAAAAAGACGCGATGCGCGACCAATACGGCCGCAATACGTTCGGTCAGTCCTGTCTGATGGCGCGCCGGTTGGTCGAACAAGGGGTGCCCTACGTTACCATTAACTACAAGGGCTGGGACACACACAAACAGCACTTTGAAATGATGAACCGCAAACTGCCGGAAATGGATCAGGGCATGGCAACGTTATTACAGGATTTATCCGACCGGGGACTGCTGGACAGCACCATTGTCTGGTGGGGCGGTGAATTCGGCCGAGGCCCTAAAGTTCAATGGGAAGCCCCCTGGAACGGCGGCCGTTCACATTATGGAAAATGTTTTAATTCCGTTGTTGCAGGTGGGGGCTTCAAAGGGGGTCGTGTCGTTGGGGCCTCGAATGAAAACGGAACGGAAGTAAAAGACCGCCCCGTCTATCCGCAGGACCTGATTGCCAGCATGTACACGCTGTTGGGCATAGACCCTGACGGCCCGCTGCCGAATCCGAATGGCCTGGATTTGAAGGTGATGCCTTCAGACGGCGGGGCGGGGCGTTTGACGGAAATTATGTAATTTCGATTGGGTGGCACGGTCAAGCTTCTCGTCGCGGCGCAGTGAAACGAAGCCGGATGCCTGGCCGTAATTATTTCATTTGTTAAAAGGATGAATAATATGTTGTGCTTTCGAAAACTGATACTGATGAATACTATTTGCCTGTGTGCGGCTGGTGCAACCGCTGCATTGTATTCAAACA
>Ga0272441_10005945_pt1 | contig 20830 bp, 20 predicted proteins | sample SSMProp6N_FD_193582 | JGI IMG/M metagenome (GOLD analysis project Ga0272441, IMG submission 193582) | Marine sediment archaeal communities from Little Sippewissett salt marsh, Falmouth, MA, United States - SSM-Prop-6N | ecosystem: Environmental > Aquatic > Marine > Wetlands > Sediment ...
AGATCGCTACTTGGTCCCAGAAAACCAACGCCAAACAACGGGGTGTCGATTGGCAATTCAAAATCGACGACGCCCGGCGAAAACTCAAGCGACTGTACCCAAAAATCAAGACGTGAGGACGCACTACACTTATGGAAGTAGTTTGGAGGTATGCGCCATGCCCAGAAGCAAAACGGGGATCTCACAGACGTATTGCTTGTGGCCTGAGACCCTTGTGTTGTTGGATGTGATTCGTCTGCGTCGAGACCGGCGGCGAGCAAAGGCAGGGGAGTCTTTGTCTGAGATTGCTCGAAGCGAACCCGTGTTCATAACCCGGTTCGGAAGACCATGAAACAAAGACGCTATTGCGGAGCAGTTCAGAAGATTGTGCCGAAAGGCTGGGGTGAAATGCTATGGCTTTTATCGATTTCGGCATTGCACTTGTTCTGTGGTTACCTGGAGGGTCGTAGCGCCGTCTCCCGCTGAGCGGTTTATGTGTAAAGGTGCCTTCCGAACTGAAGGAGATGGCGTTGATGGGCGCGAAGTCTGGTTTATCAGCTTTTGCAATGAGTTTCTCGATGAAGGCCGGAGAGTGCTCGATATGCGTTTTGAGAGGCCGCATCGATAGGTCTTCCCGGCGACTTCCGTTTGTGCAGCACAACCCTTAAAACCCCACCGGCGACTCTCTTTCCAAGGTTTGAGAAAGAGAGCCTTCCGCATCTGACGGCTGGCTCTCGGAGGTACCAATATGACAGGACTAAGGATTCGGGGTGTTGAAGTCGAATGCCATATCGTGCTATTATGAAGGCCGTCGTACACAGGTGCCTTGTTGATGACGGTATATGGCATATGTCGAGCCAGGCAATGCGAAAGGAGATTCAGATGAGCAGAGATACGAAATCCATGGACCGAAGGGATTTCCTCAGGAAATCGGTCTTGACGGGGGTAGCCTCTTACGGTGCGTTGACCGAATTTGGCACGCGGGATGTCTTTGCTGAGGGAGACGGCCTGCCGGATATGGTGGCGGTGAAGAACGGTGAGCCGGATGTCATGTTCGATAAGGCGATGGATGCCTACGGTGGCATGACGCGATTCGTCAAGAACGGGGCAACGGTGGTGGTCAAGCCGAACATGTCCTGGAACCGTCCGCCGGAGATGGCGGCCACGACGAATCCCGCCCTGGTGAAGAAGGTCGTGCAGAGTTGCCTGGAGGCGGGCGCCAAACAAGTTTATGTTTTCGACCATACTTGTGCCGACTGGAAAATGAGCTACGAGAACAGCGGCGTTCAGGAAAGTGCTCAGCAAGGCGGCGCCGTGGTCTTGCCCGCGAACGACTCGAAGGAATATGTGGCCGTGGAGAATCCAGGGGCGCAGACGCTCAAGAGCTTCAAGATCCACGAACAACTTATGGACGCCGATGTGCTAATCAATGTCCCCGTGTTAAAGCACCATGGGTCGACGGGGATGACGTCGGCGATGAAGAACCTGATGGGTCTCGTGGACGACCGGCGCTTCTACCATAGCAACGGCTTGAATCAGTGTATTGCGGAGTTCTGCCTTTATAAGAAGCCGACGCTTAATATCGTCGATGCCTATCGGGTGACGATGAAGAACGGTCCGCAGCGGGCGAAGCCGGAGGATTTGAAGCTGATGAAGTACCTGATGGTCTCGACGGATATTGTGGCGATTGATGCCGCCTCCGCGAAGATCCTCGGCAGAAAGCCCGAGGACGTCAAGCACGTCCAGATCGGCCATGACCTGAAGATCGGCACGATGAACCTCGACGCTTTGAAGATTCAGAGGATCGCGTTGTAGCCGATGAAGGTGCTTCGATGGATACGCGTGGTCGTGGGAGTGGCGGTGCTTGCGGCCTTTTGTTGCGTGTTTGTGCTCGACGAGCAGCTTGTCGGTCAGTGGTATCGCGTCTTGCCCGCGACACAGTTTGTCCCCTCACTGCTGAGTTTCATCGCTGTGTCGGGGTCTGTGTTCGGTGTCTCGTTCATCGTGATAGGCTTGGCCACCCTGCTTGTCGGCCGGGCGTATTGCTCGTTTCTCTGCCCGCTTGGGATCGTGCAGGATGCGCTTCTCAGACTCGAGGGGTGGTTCAGAATACGACGCCGATACACCTATCAAAAACCGAGGCCCGTGCTGCGGTACGCTGTTCTTGTCCTTGCCGGACTCAGCGTCAGCTCCGGTTTTCTCACCGTTATGCTCTGGTTGGATCCCTACAGTCTTTTCGGACGGATGGCCTTCAGTCTGTTGTCGAGCCCCGTACGCCATCTCGGTCAGTTGATCGCTCCCATGGCTGAACCGCGCGGGATCCTGATATTCAGCGACCTGGCCAAGGGGCAGATACCGTCGTTTGCTCTGATCGTCGGCTTGCTACTGCTGCTGGGTTTTGTTGCGTTGACCCTGTTGGCAGGGAGGTTCTACTGTACGACGATATGTCCGGTCGGGACTTTGCTCGGGTTACTGTCGAGACATTCGCTCCTCAAGATACGCATAGACGCCGACACATGTGTGAATTGCGGCTTGTGTGAGCGCGTCTGCCGCAGCGGCTGCATCAACGCCAAGAATGGCACCGTCGATCACAGCCGTTGCGTGTTGTGTTTTGATTGTCTCTCGGTTTGTCCGAAAGGTGCGATCAGTTATGCGCTGAGAGGTTCCGGGCCGAGTGTTGCACCCGTGGGACAACGCCGAAAGCTGCTCGGTGGGGGCCTGGCCCTGGCAGGATTGAGCGTTGCTCCCGGCGTCGCTCTGAGATACGCCGGTGCGAGCGAGCATCAGCGTTCGCCGGTCATGCCGCCCGGTGCGGTTAGCATAAAGCAATTCAAGACGCGGTGCACGGCCTGTCACCTTTGCGTTAGCAAATGCCCCACGGATGTGTTGCAGCCCTCGCTCATTGGCTATGGCGTAGACGGTATGCTAATGCCCCACCTGGACTTCTCTCGTGGCTATTGTGAGTTCGACTGCAATCTTTGCAGCCAGGTATGTCCCAACGGCGCCATCTCGCCGATCACGATCGAGGAAAAACACACGTTGCAGTTAGGCACAGTGGAATTGGATGAGGATCTTTGTGTCAGCTACACGAAGAATGAAGATTGCGGTGCGTGCATCGAGCACTGTCCGACCCATGCGATCTACGGCGAGTTGACCGACGGCGTACATCTGCCGAAGGTCAAGCCCGAAGGTTGTGTCGGTTGCGGTGCTTGTGTTCACACTTGTCCGGAAAAGGCGGTTCGTGTCACCGCCAATGTAGTCCACAAACAAGCAGAAGTCCTGGAACAAGCCGAATCCCTCCAGCCCGAAGATACTCCGAAGGATGAGCAGGCAACAGACGAGTTTCTTTTCTGACACATCGACGAAGGTTGGCGGTGGCGGCGTAAGGACGATAGAGAGCCCAGTTCTCCAGGCTTTGTTAGCGAACCCTTTTCAAACACCTCACTGCCAAAAGGCGGCTTTGGCGAGCGGTGAAGTGAAGGTACTGAGAACGCGAGGTTCATAGGACACCATAAAACTTCAGCGTAACTCAGCCCTCCTACGAGTCAGTCTCGTCAGTTTTCATCTTTCGTAGTCTCACCCCAAGCGGTCTGCTTCTTGAGAATCTCGCCGTAGAGCTCCGGGCGTCGCTGCTGGTAATTCCTGCTGTGCTTTCTGATACGGCGCAAGCGCTTCAGGTCGATCGTGGCGCTGATACAGGCTTCCTCTTGCGGCGGGCACACCGCTTTGATCGTCGCTGGCCAATCCGCAATCATCGTGCCGGCGCCATAGGCCTGATTCGCCGTCACCAGGGCTACGGAATTCTGGAACATGGCGGCCTTGACGATGTAATCCTCGACGTGCCCGCGCCTGCCGTTGATCCAGACAATGATCTCGGCTCCCTTAAGCGACAGCACACGGAACGGCTCCGGAAACCAACCATCATAGCAGGTTATGATACCGACCCGCGCGAAGTCCAGATCGAAGACAGGCAGGTCGTCACCTTTCTCCATAATCCATTCGGGATCGTTTTGAATGAACCATTCGGTCGAGCGGCCCGCCGGCGGATGGGCGTATGAAGGGGTCCCCTCGAACGTGTCGACCGCCGCGTGAGTCTTGAGGTACTTGCCCTGGATATGGCCCTGGCGGTCAAATAGAAGGGCTGTGTTGGCAAAGCTCTTGTCCGCGTAGACTTCCCAGCAGCCCACGATGACGTAGATCTTGGCTGTCGCTGCGGCCTGGGCGATCTTTCGCGTCACCGGGCCCGGCACAGTGATCCGGCCTAACAGGTACTCAGGGAACACTACGAGTTGCGCCCCATCTCCCGAGGCTTTTTGGATGTACTTGGTGACCACCTTCGCCGGATCGTACCCGGGCCGCTCGACGTAGCCTTTGTCGTAACCGCAGACCTGCACAGCCGCAATCTTTACCGTATCCGGTCCAGTCGCCTGTCCGGCCTCAGAAGCAGTTGCGCATCCAGAGGCGAGCACCAATAGAACGAGTATACGCGGAAGATCCAGGTACATTTGTTCCTCCATCACTGAGGTTAAGCGCGTTTCTTATCAGGAAGTGTGCCCGTTCGCCCCTTCCCGCATCAACCTGCCTGGCTTAAATACCACTTTGCGCTTGGCCGGCACCTCGACTTTCTCCAGGGTCTTGGGGTTTTGGGCGGTCCTGGCACGGGTGGTCTTCGTCTCGAAGACGCCGAAGTCGCGGAACTCCAGGCGGTTGCTTTTGGCGAGTTCAGCAATGATTTCGTCGAAGAAGTCCTGCACCACGGTCTTCACCAAGGTTCGTGTGGTTCCGGTGGTTTCGGCGATGCGGTCGATCAGGTCTTTCTTGGTTGTTGCCATGGTGCAGGGCCCCTGGTGGCTGTTCAATGCGTTTCGGCGTCGGTCAGAACTGGGGGAGAGTGTACTCGATGTCAAAGGGGCGGGCAAATGGATTGCTGTGGCTGGCTTTGTGGAAAGGACCGGACGTGGTATGCTGCTCGTGGAGTTCGTATGATACAAGGTGGCACGTACATAGCGGTCTTCGGGTTGCCAGAGCGGCGCCGGATTCAGGTCGGCAAGCTGGGCTGTTTCCGGTTTGAACCGGGCGTGTACTTCTATGTCGGAAGCGCCCAACGCAATCTTGCTGCGCGGCTGGAGCGACATGCCCGAAGGGCGAAGTCGCTACGGTGGCACATTGACTACCTGTCGGCCAGGACATACATGATCGGCGCAATGATTGTGCCGGGCCCTCGCGAACGAGAGTGCGAGTTGGCCGCAGAACTCAGTCGGATGTACGAGTTGGCCGTACCGGGCTTTGGCGCTTCGGACTGTCGGTGCGGCGGCCATTTGTTCTACGCTCGCGAGCTGTAGTCTAACGTGTTGTGTTTTGGGGGAGCCGAAAAAGTAGGCTAACGAATTGAAGGAGACCGTCATGCAGCACTATGCAAGACGAGACTTTATGAAGAGCGTTGGGATGGGTTTGGCTTTCGGGGCGCCGGCGGCAGTCTGGGCCAGTTCTGAGAAAGGCGATTTGTCGCCGAAGATGCCGGCCGAGTCCTTCATTGATTTCCTGTAGGCCTACGGCAAGGCCCGCCCGCCGAGCCTGACATATCGTGAGGGCGATGATTTTCGCGCCTGGCAACGGGAATTCCGACAAAGGCTGGAACAGCTTCGTGGACCTGTACCAGAGCGTGTTGAGCCCGAGGTCGAAGTCCTGGAGAGGGTCGAACTGCCAGATCATCAGCGGGTACTGATTCGTTTTCCCGTTACCAGGTTCTCTCGCGTCGTTGCGTACCTTCTGTTGCCGAGAGGACTGGACCGAGGTGAAAGACGCCCGGGAATCATTGCCCTGCACGGTCACCACGCCGGCGGGATCGAGACCATTTGTGGCGTGCGTCAAACTGACTACGATCCCTACGCGCTGCGGGCCGTGCGCGCCGGCTTTGTGGTCCTGGCGCCGGCGTGGTGGGGCTGGCCCGGTCGTGACGGACATGTTGAGCGCGTGGGCGGCCGTGACAAATGCAATGTGATCCAGATGGCGGCATCCATGTATGGCATCCATGTGTTGAGCCTGCATATCCAGGACGGTCAAGCTGCAGTCGATGTCTTATCCTCACGACCGGAAGTGGATTCAGACCATATTGGCTGTATCGGCAACTCATATGGCGGGCGCACCACCATGTGGCTGACGGTGTTCGACGAGCGCATCAAGGCCTGTGTACCGGCGGGGTGTATGAACCATTTCCGCGAACGCTCGCTTAAGCTCAGTTCGTGTGCCATTCAGTATTTTCACGGGCTGCTTCGGTATGGCGACGTTCAGGAGGTCCTCAGTTTGATTGCACCGCGGGCGATGCAGTTGCAAGCCGGCAAAGGCGACAGCCTGATCACAAACCAGGATCGCGACATGATCAAGGCCGTTGTGGAAAGGGCGTACCTTCAGTGCAAAACCGGCGCCAATTTCGAATACGTCCTGCATACGCAGGGGCACCAACTTGCGTGGGATTTTGCCGAGCCGTTTCTACGTAAGCACCTGGGGCTTACCGCAGGGTAGTGACTACATACGTGCCTCAATCGCACAGGGTTACCAGAGGATCTTGACTCGCTGTCTTGAAACGCCCGTGGGAGACTCGAAACATACCGTGTGGCTCTCCTGGTGCCACTGATAGTCGCTTAGCTCTCGATCTTGCATCACGATCTTTGTGGGGCGCTTCGGAACGCGTATGCGGGAGACAACCCTCACGCCATCCGGGCCGGAGAGTACGAACTCGACGCCGTTGTCCGTCTGCGTCCAGGTCTCAAACCGTTCGGCTGAGGCTACGGGCTGCACTTTGCCCGGGTCCAGTCGGTTCAAGTCGAGCAGCCAGGCCTGCTGCCCCGGTTGCAGCGTCACACCGGCGAGGACCGGAAGGTTAGCATCACAGATATCCACGAACGGGCCGGTCAGTTCAAGCGGTGTCTCGCTGACGGACTCCCGCAGGCATGCGGCAATCACGTAGGGGCCACGGCGCAGTCGGAGGAAATTATGTTCCCTGTAGGGCAGGCCCGCGGCGTGGGCGGCCTGCCTGACCACGGCACGATACTCGTCCGCCGCCTCCCGGGAACGCGAGTAATAGGCCGGATGCTTTCTCCGGACAAACACATGGCCTTTGCCAAAGGCATAACGTCCATCACCGACCTTCCGATCCAACCCGAGCACCGCGAACAGGTGCTGGGCAGGCGTCTCGTATTGGTTCTTGCCGGTATTCCACCAGTCCGTGATGGTATTGAAGGGATCGGTATCGGCCCCCACATAGAGGAGTGCGCCGCCCTGGGCCACCCACTCGGCCAGGGCCTGGTTGATCGCCGGCGTCTCCGGCTTGATGAATTCGTAGCTCAGCATGAGCACCTTGTAGTCCCGGAGGTAGTTGGGAAAACGGGCGACGTTGTCAAGCTGGACCGGTTGGACAGGCACGCCGTGTTTGAGCAGCGGGAGCGTCAACCCGTAGAATCCAGAGAAGTGCCGGATGTCCTTTCTCTGGGCTCTGGTCGGGTCGCTGCCGTTCTCTGCCGCCAGTCGATACGCCGGCTCGGCCCGCTGAAACATCCCCGAATCGGCCAGAAAGACGCCCACGCCATGGGTCGCGTCCTCCCATTCGATTTCCGGCTGGTTCATGTCGCGCAACTGATTGAAGACCGTGCAGAGGGTCGTGGCATAGGCCCCTGGAATGGTTCTGGCCTTGGGAGAGTTGGACGGTCGTCTTCCCAGAAACACGCGCGACGGCCAGGGGCAGATCTCGTAGTGCCAGATATGGGGCTGGAGCAACGATGCGATCAGCGTCGCCTTGTAGTTGGTGCGATAGTCGTCCCAGTCGTACCTGGGATTGTCCTCGATTGGGTCGGCCAGGAACCACATGCGGCGATTCGTCCCACGCACCAGCTCCTGCATCACACCGTACTCCAGAAAAGCGGTTTCGAAGGTGCGTTCGGCAGCCTTGCCCTGGTAGACGTTCGGCGTTCGGGATGTGCCGGTCCATATTTGCGCGATGCAGCCGTCCACCACACTGGAATCGATCAGTGACGATTGCGGAGACACGATCGACCACTGCGTGTAGTTGATCAGGCTGTGGGTGGGCACATAGATGCGGAGTTCGCGATTGTGTTTCTGCAAGGCATACTCCTTGCAGGCCTCCGCCACGCGTCGCAGGGCCCGGCCGTACAGATAGTATTTCAGCCGGCTGGCCTTGTACTGGGCGTCCGGCGAGCGGTCTGCACGTACGTACGGTTCGTGATAGTATAGCTGCCACTCCCGCGCAAATGCCGGAGAGAATCCCGTGTAGGCCCAGAACTCCGGCTCCTCCAGGTGGATGGCGAGCACCCCGGCATCGATTATGGGTTTGAGCTTCTCCGTGATGTAATCGGCGAATTCAACGGACGGCACCACGTAGGGAACGCGCGGACCGTGGAGCTTTTCCTTGCCGTCAGCCTCGATCTGTGACAGAGACATGATGTCCCGGCCGTTCATGTCCCGGAAATCCTGATAATTACCCCAGGCAATCCCGGTCATCAGATGGGGCACGTAGTCCTGGTCGACCCAGGATTGAATCGCGCCGACACGATTCTCCTGTGTCCCATAGACCATCACAAAGTCGTTGCGCAGATCATAGGCCGGTGTATAGGGCCGGGGGTCCTGAAAACCCGTCAACTCGAGCTTGCGGTCCGTAACCAGGCGAATCTTCTCCTGTGCATGGATGGAGAAGGCTAACAGAGTTGTCATCAATCCAATCAGTAGTACTTTTCTCTTCATGGTATCCACTCTCGTTCATTGACACTGGCAAAATCGAGTTCAGTGATACGGGACCGGGCCTGAGAATACAATTGAAATCCCGGCGTGGATCTGCCCTTTCGCGACTCGCATCACGAGGCGGCCACGACAACATCATAAGCGGTGGTCTCCACTTGTTCCAGGCGCACGAAGGAATCGCCGCGTGGGGTGATCCCCGTCTCCTCCCGTCCCAGCGGTCAGTCCCCAGTCTCGCGTTTGGGCCAGGGGAACAGCATGCCCACGCGGACGTCGGCTTGCCAAGGCTTGAGCAAGCCGACGCGAGATCGGTTGTGGAGGTGGTGAACAGGGGAGAAGATGGAGTCGAATGGCTCCCTGTTGTTGAACTTGATGGCATCGAGTTCGTGGTGGACTTTGCGAATAGAGCATTTCGCCAACGTTCTGATCCACGCAGCCGCATCTGCTTTCATTCGGGGCGCGGACACGAAATGATCAAGGCGATGGTCGGCGCAGCATGGCGTGCGTTTACGCCGCGAGAGGTTTGGGAGAAGGTGGCAATGGTGTGAGCGTTTTGTTCCTTGGAACCCAGGTCACGATGATGACTGAGCCACGGTCACAACTCAGCCTGCGGCTGTGCGCTTATGTCATCGAGGGTTAAGGCCGGAAGCGGAAGTGCCAACAACGTGTAGAGCAGTCCAACTACGGGCCACACCAGTATTCTGAATCCTCCAAAGAACAGGAAGGCAATGAGGATGAACAATCCGTACTGTGAGAACCTCCTGTACGCGTTGATGGCTTGCTCTGATCTGAGTTGTGCGTAGACCATCCGAGATCCGTCCAGGGGCGGCACGGGGATGAGATTGAAAACCGCGAGAATGAGGTTGAACAGAATCGCCAACAGGACGAAGTTGCCAAGCGAGGGAACCGCTTGGAGATGGAAGAGATGGAAGGCGGCCGCGAGGCCCGCAGCCATCAGCAGATTGGCGGCCGGCCCGGCCAAAGCGACCCGAAACATCTGGCCCCTGGTCAGGACCGCGAAATTCACAGGCACGGGCTTGGCCCACCCGAAATGGGCAATCAGCGGCAGGATAATGGTCCCGAACAGGCTGATGTGGGCAATCGGATTCAGTGTCATCCGCCCCATTCGTGCGGCCGTGTCGTCCCCGTATCGGTAGGCCATCCACGCGTGAGCATACTCATGAACGCTCAGCGAGACGAGGAAGATAGCGATCGTCGACAGGTACGTCAGCGGTTCACCTGATAGCATTACAAATCCTCAGAGTGATTTTGGGCAATCCTGGGGCCAAGGAGGCTGTGTCCGGTGGCATTGTAAGCCCTTTTTTCTTTGAAGTACATCACGAGTTCCGCAGCTTATGTTGTTGGCCCAGAGTAGGCCGGGAGGTATGAGGGAATCGCGGTGGGGCCAAGACGTCGTGCCCATTTGCCGCACAGCTACTGCGGATGCGCTGGCCAGTTCTTGATAATTTGGATAATCTCGCGCACATAGGCACACTCGCACTTGGCTGGACAGAGGCGCAGCTCGTCCTTTCGTAGGCAATAGCCCGGACAGTCTTCGCTTTCTGTCAAGCGCTGCTCGAAGATCGGTCCATTGTACAGGTTCTGGAATTGTCCGGCCGGGACCGCCATGGATGTCCCACAGGAGTGGTTGAATAGAAACAAACCTGCCACGAGGTCGGAGAAATTGACTTGATAGCCAGCCAGACTAACGCGGGGGTCTGAAATGAACTCCTCCTGAGTAGGCCATAAGAACCCGCACAAGGAACACTTCTTGAAGCCGGTCGAGCCATTTGTTTGGGTGGGATGTGCCATAGAGCATACTTGTCTACCTTTGATAGAGGATGGTCAAGAAGAAAAGGGGCCCTCTCTCAAGTAGAAGGCCCCACACTGGTAGGAAGCCGTCGGTAAGGCTGGGGTTTGGAGTGAGCAATTCGGAACGCGGTGGAGGAGCCGTGGACGAAAAGTTGCCGAAACGATTTGCATCGCTGCGGTATATTTGATAAAGTCTCGCGTGCAATATCTGTGTGCAGCATTTTCTATCAGGCTACTCTGAGAAACGGGAGATCCCATGCCGAAGCGATTATCCAATAAGCAACGAATGGAACGGATGGCCGAGGAAGCTTCTATGAAGGCCAAGGAAAAGGAAGCAAAGACATCTTCGCGAAAGGCGCCGGCCTCCAAAAAAGCCGCGCCAAGACCGCAGCGTATGAAGTTCATTTGGCAAGTCATCAACGAGAACTCCAAGGCGATTGCAGACTTCCCGTACCGGGAGAAAGACGCGGCGGAGGCAAGAGCAGCGGAGCTTTCTGAGACGAAGGGGAAGACGCATTCTGTAAACCGCGTCAGAGTGCCGATGGAGGACGATGAGTAGGGAGGGTGCAACGGGCTACTCCCGGCCGCTCCCTTGCAGCTAACCGGTATAGCTCGCGCGTGGAGGCGTCGGTCGCTGCCGAGTTCCGATAAAGAAGCACTGCTATCCTCCGGTTTCCCTGCGGCCATTATGCTCAGCCAACAACTGATCGACCATTGGCCGTGAATAGCGAATTGCTCGATAAAGCGCTACGCGTCGACCGTTCTTGTATCGATCGGGATTCAGAAACTCCCAGACGATGTGTCCGGCGGAGGTGACTTCAAAGAGTCGCCCGGAATCGGATTCAGCGATAAAGGTATTTCCATTGGGCAGTCGCTGATTCGACCCGCGAGAGGGCGAGTAAAAGCTCTCGGGTGGGTCTGCCGTGTATTCCCAGACGATTTTGTTTGTGATGGGGTCAAGCTCGATAACCCGGGTGTACCTGCGAACTCGAACGCTGGCATTCTGGCCGTTGTCGTACAGGAGGATATGGCCGTTCGGAAGCATGGTGGGCATGTGCGGTCCGAGAATTTCACCAGGCCCCCATGCCCAGACGATCTTCCCTGTTTCTCTTTCGATTACAGCTATTGTGTCGATATGGCGTCCGCAGATGAGAATGTTCCCGGCTCGAAACCTCGCATCCTTCTTTGCGGTTGGCGAGTCGGGAAGGGATTCACACGTGTTGATGTGCGGCCAGTCATTGAATTTCACACAGGGCAAGATGAGATGCACAAGCTGGGCCAGTTCGTTCAGATGTTCTTCGACGTTCCACTCCCACACGGTTTCATTGTCTGGCGTTCGTTCATAGATGACATCATAGGAAAGCGCCTTGTCTGCATTGATTTGGGGCGCGGTGCGCGTTCGCCGAGAAACAACGAGGGTATTGCCATTGGCAAGCCGCGCAAAATCATGATGGGCTCGGGTCTTCATCTGCCAAACGAGTTGGCTGTTCCAGTCCAATTCCAGGATCGTGATGTCTTTCGCGATCGCGACAAGATGACCATTGGGCAACATCTCGGCATAGTGCCAGGTATGCCCTTGCGGATACGACCATCGGTGAACCTCGCGTCCGTCAATGTCTATGAGGTGGGCCTCTTCGGAGTTGCGGCTGGAGTACAATCTATAGCCGTTGTCACAACTACGCCTGTTGAGGATTGTGACGCCAGAAAGGTTTTCATTCGCCTTTGCCTTGGCCTGCGCGCCAGTCACGGCGCAAAGGACGCATAGCATAGTCGAGAGCATTCGGGTACGCCATGCCCACCCACTCTCGACAGCTTTGCACATAAAAGATCGTATCATACGAGTTCCTTCCATGATGAGCTATTCTTACTGCGAATCGAATTGGTCCGATGCAGTCTTCTCACCTGATTATATTTCGGTTGGGTGTGAGATCAAAGCTTCCTTTCAGGTGGTTCTTCTGCAACGAGACCCAAGATAAGGCGCATTACCATGCGAAGTGCAACACGGGCTTGCGAGCACGAGGCGACCGGCTGCTTATTGCTTTTCGACGTCCTGGGGGCTCTGTCCCCAGCCTCCCGGGATTTATCGCTTTGAGCCAGAGACAGGATAGAGGGTAAGGCGAGGTGTTGTAGAGAGAACGTCGTCCCTGCCCCTGGGTCCGATCGTTACGGACCTGACCGTCGTGGTGTACTTCTGTTTGTCAGCGTCCGGGGATCGGGTCGTGAGGGAAGCGGGCCATTTCGGCGCCGGGGGAAGGCCAGTCTGCCTGCCAGTTGGCCGGGTCGTTGCCGTAGGCGGTTGGGTCGATGCGGATCAGGGACGAGCCCAGGCCGTCGGCCTCGGTGGGCCAGGGGTCGGCGCCGGCGGGGAAGTCATCGCCTCGGGAGCCGTCGCTGTAGACGATGCGGTCGACGCGGAGCCAGTGTCGCTCGCCACCGTCCTCGTCGCCCGGTTTGCTGAGCTGGATCTTCTCGCTGCCGTTGGACAGGCTGCCCGCGCCCCAGGCGAAGACCTGGACGTTGGCCGGCACGGCGTAGTTGGCGACGAGCAAATCCGCGTCTTTGGCTAAGACGAGGTACTCGCCCGGTGCTAATGTCACGGCTGGGTCGCTCGGGAAGAAGAATTCGATGCCCGGATCGTCGGGGTCGTCGGTGAAGCGCCACGGCACATTTTGGAACGCGTCATACAATGTCACGGGAGCGTCACTGATGTTGAGCAGCTCGACGTATTCGACGTCGGCGGCATCGATGGGATGGTACATGATCTCGGTGATCACGACGGGCCCGACCTGCGGAGCCGCGTTGGCGGCACCGGGCGTCGGCGTGCGTAAGGGTACGAAGTTGACCGTGCCCGTGCTCTTGAGGTAGCGACCGAGTGACACACCCGGATCGGAAGCGTCGAAGCGCTCCTGCTCGCTGTAACCCGTTAGCTCGCCTTGCGCGCCGGAATGGAGATATACGGTTTCGCCGTCGCGACTCAGGGCGAATCGCTCGTGACATCCGGGGTCGTTGCTGTTGCCGAAGTGATAGTCCTGGTCGAAGACGAGATAACCGCTTGCGGGAAGCACGGTGCCGGCGGCGATTTCGTACTTGGTCAGGAGGTCGGCGTCGTCGCTGAGGAACCAGCCGCCGAGGTCGATGGCCTGGTTCGTGGTGTTGTGCAGCTCGATCCAGTCGGGCTCACCGCCGACGGAATTGGCTAACAACTCGTTGATGACCACGGCGCCGAGCTCGACGATGTCACCGGCGTCGTCAAAGCCGGGCGAGCCGTCAATGGCGGCGCTGGGTCGCCAGGCGCTCTTGCCGTCGAGACCGTTCGGTTCGACGGTGGCCGGGTCCTTAACCGTCAACGAGAAGCCCTGGCCGTCGGTGATGTCGAACCAGCCGTCTTCGAAGCGGAAGTCGTGAATCACCGCACCGACCGCGTCGCGCAGCTCGATGCGCTCGCCCGCGTTGTTGAGGCTGCCGTCGTACTGACCGGCGATGTTGAAACCTCCTCCGTACTTGCTTTCGAAGGCGGTGACATCCTTGACGACGAGGCAGTAGTCGCCCGGCGTCAGCTCGAAGCTTTCGAATGTGAAGTCGATGCCGTTGGCGAACTCGACGAGATTGAGATCGATCGTCTCTGTTCCGACGTTGGTCAGCTCGACGTACTCCGTGTTCGGATCGTCGGGACTGCCGGTATCGGCCGGATGGTACATAATCTCGCTGATCCGCAAACTCTCGGCCACCGGCCCTATGGCAAACACCGCTTCATTCAGTGCACTCCACGTGCTGCCATCCAACGTTCTGGCTTTGACACAGGTGGTCGCGTTCAGCGGTATTGGCGTGGCATATCTTTCCACGGACGAGGGGTCGTCCTGCTGCGGCGATTTGCTGGCAGTCAGCTCAACCGAAATGAGGAAATCGGAACTGGCTGCGGATTGGTTCAATCCATGGATTGCGAGGAAGTTCTCACCTCGTCTCAATATGCTCTCGAAGTCCGGGACATCGATCGGCTCAAAGTTGACCGCGGCGAAATCGTCGTGCAGGGCGTCGGCGCTGGAGTCCCATTGGGGAGTCCCCGCGAAGTTGCGGCGGGCGATCTCGATGCCGTTGAGGTACGCCACGAAGCCATCGTCATAGCGAACTCGCAGCGTAAGGTTCTCCAACTGGGCGAAGTTCTCCACAACGGGGAAGAAGATTCGCATGTAACAGCCGGCCTGCTGGCCGTACATCTGCTCCTGGACGTCCAGGCTGATGAAGTCCTCGTACCCGAAGCTCCTTTCGAATCCAACGCCGCCGGGCCGGCCGCTCACCACCGTCCAGTCCGCGTCGTTGAACCACTGCCCCCCGCGCCAGGCCTCGTCCACCGGCCCGGTCGGAACGAGAACGCGCTTGGCGGCATCCTCGGGTACGAGCACGACTTCGGTTACCGGGACGCCGGAGTCGCTGATGGACCGGGGATCGGAGCCGTCGGTGCTGTAGTAGATCATTCTGCCCGGGGAACTCATCGCCAGGGTGGAGCCCGGCTCCACGTATCCGCCTTGCGTGCTGAACGTCGGCGGGGCGGGAGCCATCTCCGTGGCGATTTGCCCGTCCATCCACGTCAGCCGCTGAGCCAGCCAGCCCTTCATCCAATCGATCTCCTCCCGGAAGGTGTCGGCGATGAACCAGTTGGGCCAGACGTAGCGGCCGAGGATGTTCCAGCGGTCGAAGTTGCGGGCCGCCGGCTCGGCGAGCAGCGTGGCGTAGTCCTCGACCATCTGGAGCAGACGCTCGCTCGTGAACGGGCCCCGGCGCGCCGCAAACCAGCGGTCGGCGTAGCGCAGGCGGAACTCGGGGTCTTGAAAGAGCCTGCGCCAATAGGGGTAGGCGTCGCCGCCGAGCCCGTTATAGTACCAGCCGGTGGCGTTCCAGCCGTCGAGGTAATTGGCGTTGCCCAGCGAGAGGTTGTAGTCCCAGACGGGGCCCATGCGGAGCTTGCCGTTGCGGTCCTTGTGCATGTAGGTGCTCAGGCGAAATCCGTCGATGTTTTTGCAGAGCTCGACGATGATGTGATGACCGATGAAGGAGTCCACGTCGATAAACGCGGCGTAGCCGTTGATCGGGTCCTGGAAGTCGGCGCCGTAGAGTGCGGCTTCGAAGGCGTTGAAGAAATCCAGGACCCAGTCTCTCTGCTCCTGGGAGAGATCGTGGCCGTTGGGGTCGTTGTAGATCAGATTCTGCCCTCTGCCGGTGCGAAATGTCACGTCGTCGGAATCGAACTTGTCCTTCTTGATGATGTAGCCGCCGGTGACCTCGGGCACGGCGTCGTCCCCCGGCTCGACCTCGGTGATATCGACGCGTTCGGGAGCGATCTTGATCTTCTCCATGAAGACATAGACGCCGACGTAGTCGTTCATGGAGATCACGTCGTCGCGGGTGTTAAGGAACAGCTCGATGAAGCGGGTGCGCGGCGCGTACTCGCCGATCTCGTTGCTCCAGCGATAGGCCAGCACGTTGCGCATGAGCGACTTGTCGGAATAGGGGCCCTGCAGGACCCAGTCGGATTCGGTGGGAAAGCCTAAAACCGAGACGTCGGTGTCGTCGTTTCGCGCGTCCCAGGTTTCGAGGTGGTACTGATGTTTCGAGAAACCGGACGAGCTTTTGCCGCGGATGTTGATGCCGATGCGGCCGCTGAAATCGACCTCGTCGGTGGGGGCGGCCGTTCCGTCATCGCCCGTGTCGATGACGTATCCGTACCCGGCGACCTGTTGCGTGGAGACGCCTCTGCCCAGCGTATCGACCACGGCGATAGGCAGCGGGGAGGTGAATCCCTGCAAGTCGCTGCCGACGAAGACGTACCGCTGGGTATGGATGGGGCTGGCGCACCAGCCCGGTCGCCAGGTGATGGCTTTCAACGTTGTCGTGGAGGTGATCTGGATCGGCCCGGTGTATTCGGTGCCGTTGGGGCGCGGTCGCACCTGCAGGAAGGGGTCGCTGCCGTTGAGGGTATAGTAGATGGTCGCTCCTTCGGCGGGCGTCGTCAGCGTCACCGTAACCGGTCCGGTGCAGAGACGGCCGGCCGGCTCGGCCCGCGGCTCGTCGGCGATGACCTCGCAGGCACTAACGTTCGCGGCCCCGGGTGTGGGCGCCGCCATGAAACTCAGCGCATCGTCCCCGTCGGGATAGCGCCCGTAGGAGATGTCGGTGTACTGCTCGTCGAAAGACACACTGTCGATCAACGTCTCGCCGTCGGCGGCAAAGAGGTGGACCTCTTCCCCGTCGCTGTCAAGCCGAAAGCCCGCGTGGAGACTGCCGTCCTCCTCGTCCCCGTCGGTCCAGATCAGCAGATAGCCACCTGCAGAGATCGTGATCGGGACCCCTCGCCCCGGTGTGGCGGGGATCTGCCACTTTGTCGGCTCGGCCGGGTCGTCCGTCAGGTAGAAGCCGGTCACGGCAACCGGTTCGGTCCCCGCATTGTACAACTCCACCCAATCGTCGTACTCGCCGTGTCCGTCGGCCAGCACGCTGGCGTTGGAGGCCATCAGTTCGTTGATCACCACGGGAATGTTGGGATCGGCCCCCTCCGCGACCGTTCCGCCGGCAAGCAGCGCCAGAACGCAGACCGCAATCGCTGGAGCCAACTCAAGATGCAAATGAGAAATAGAAAGAACGCGGAATCGCCGCGAGGCGGTGATGACTTCCATATTCTTGCATTTTGCCATTTGCATTTTGATCTGTCCCTGTGACTTCCTCACCCCATGCCCGGCATTTTAGAGGACCTTGCCGGTCCAACGCTAGACCGGAACCATCGCCTTTTCTCTATCTTAACATATGCGCCCCCCCGGATGCAAATCCTTGCCGGCCCGGTAGCGGGAAACGTGAAGCGTCGTTCGTGAAGCGTATCTCGGAATAGCCCTCGCTTCACGCTTCACGAGATGGGCTTGACCTTTCATCGGCCATCCGGAGCAGTCTCACGGGTCCGAAAATGGCCGAGGGTTCGGGGCGCCCGCTTCTCCGTGTCGTCTACCGGTCCAGGCAGAGCGGTTGGCAGTGGGGATGGGTGGCCGGCAGGTGGCTCAGAGTATCATGGGCGCCACCACGGGCCGCATGAGCGCCCACACCGCCCACGCCCTCAAATGGGACTGGGCCACGAATCCCTCCAAACTCGACCTGTCCCTCCCGGCCTGCAAACTCGGCAACCTCCCCGTCGTCCCCGTCCCCACCCCGGGCAAAACGCCGTTGACCTGACGGTCCTGCTGTCGATAGAATACATGTATGGGTACGAACACGGTCAGACTTTCGGATCAGTTGGAGACGCGGATCAGGGGGGCTTTGGCGCCGCTGCACCCGGAAGCGGTGATTCTCTTCGGCTCCTATGCCTGGGGCCAGCCGACGGAAGGCAGCGACATTGATCTCTATGTCGTGACACAGGATGATTTCCTGCCGGCCACGTGGCGCGAGAAGCGGGATATCGTCCGCGCCGTGTCGAACCAGATCCTGGACCTGAGAACTCAATACGCCATCGACCTGCTCGTGCATACCAAACCCATGCATCGCAAGTTCGTCGAAACCGATAGCAGCTTCGCCCGCCAGATCATGAAAGAGGGGGTCCGCCTGCTATGAAGAAGGCAAGCGGCCACTGGCTGGAATCCGCCGAGATGGACCTCGGCAGCATTGGCCAAATTCTCCCGCGAGAAGATTTGACTCCGGTGGCGGCTTTCCATTCACAGCAGTGTGTGGAGAAGTGCTTCAAGGCGGTGCTTGAAGAGTATACGCAGAAGGTTCCCAGAGAACACTCCACCTTGAAACTGTATGGATTAGTCCGAGATCAGATTCCGTTGGAGGTTGACAGTGAGATGCTCACGGACTTGGACAACCTCTACATCGAGTCTCGATATCCCGGGGAGTTAGGCCTGCTCCCGAATGGGAAGCCCACAGACGAAGACGCCCAACGCTTCTACCGCTTCGCCCAGAGCCTCCATGACGAGATCAAACGAATTCTGAAGGCGGGTCGCTGAGGTTTTCACCTCCGCGCTTGACCTCTGCGACAGGACAAGGTATAATTGTGGGCGAACCTTGGAGCGAATCGCATGGCGGCAGTGCCGGAGACAAACGATCTTGGGACCTCGACCCGTACGCATGGGGCAATGGTCGCCCCACGGGCGGTGGGAGGAATGACACCCACAAGCACCGCGACGCTGTCAAATCCCCCGCGCGACGCGCTGCACCCAAGTTACTATCACCGCCGTGGTAGTATCACGACGACAGAAGAAGTGCGTATGGTGTCGCCCGAATTAGACGGAAAATCACTGGACTGAGAGCGAACTTTTTCCCTTGACGGGTAGTATTAATATTGGTATCATTTAGTAATGGCTGATATCCAAGATGTCCTCGCGCGCATGCGGGCGAACCCGAAGGGTATCCGCTTCGCAGACGCCTGTAAGGTCTGCGAACACTACTTTGGGTCGCCTCGTCAGAAAGGAACGAGTCACTGCGTTTACCGGATGCCATGGCAGGGCGATCCTCGGGTGAACATTCAGAACGACAGGGGAAGGGCGAAGGCCTACCAGGTGAAACAGATTCTCAAGGCAATCGAGAGGCTGGAGCATGAACGGACAGAAAATGCTTGACCGATACACGTACCGGGTCACGTGGTCCCGGGAAGACGATCAGTGTGTGGGCCTGTGCGCGGAGTTTCCGAGCCTGAGTTGGCTGGCGAACACGCCGGAGAAGGCGCTGCGCGGAATTCGCAAGGCGGTGGCCGAGGTCGTCGAGGACATGCACGCGAATAAGGAGGCTGTCCCCGAGCCGATGAGCGGTCGCCGTTACAGCGGCAAGTTCATGGTTCGCGTCCCACCCGAGGTGCATCGCCGCCTTGCTATGGAAGCTGCCGAGGAAGATATCAGCCTGAACCGGTTGGTCAGTGCCAAGCTGTCTTCCTGAACGCCCCATACGCGAGGCAAGAGGCACTCACTGTAACTGCGACGGTCCGCCCGAATATTTCTGCCGCCCGCTTGACCCGCCCGACCGGACAAGCTACAATTATGGGCGAACCTTGGAGCGAATCGCATGGCGGCAATGCCGGAGAAAAACGATTTTAGGACCTCGCGCGGTACGCATGGCGCAATGGCCGGTCCGTGCATGACAGGACGGATGGCACCCGCAAAAAGCCCGAGGTTGTTGAATTCCCTGCGGGAGACGCTGTGGTCACATCACTGTCACCGCCGTAGTAATATCAGGACGAGGGAAGAAATGGATATGGTGTCCCAGCAAATGGTACGGACTCAATATGAATGATCGCGCACTAATCAATGATTTTGCAAGAAGGTCCTTTCGCGATACTGCAGATCAGGACTACATTGCAGCAAGAGTGAACTACGTCGCAAATTTGCCCGAGCCTTTCTTGTGGTGCAGTCTTCAGGCAATCGAGAAATATCTTAAGGCTATATTACTGTTTAATGACTGCAGTGCTAAGAACCTGAGTCATGATCTAGAGAAGGGATTGTCGCGAGTTCTTGAAATTGATGACATTGATTTCGATATGCCTGCTGACGTGAAAAGATTCATTCGATATCTTAATACATTTGGAGCCAACCGTTATCTTTAGTGCTCAACCTATATTAGGCCTAAGTGTCTTTTTGAATTAGACAGATCTGTCTGGCGTATTCGACGATATTGTTATTATATGCATGGTGAGATAAAGCCACCGAGAAGGCCTGCAATGCCACGGTTACCAAGGGAGCTGAAACGTATCCATAGTAGCAACTTCAAAGAGAATCCTCATCAATACGAGTTGTCTCGAGGATTCTTAGAAAAGGTCATAAAGAAAGATATGAATGCAGCCAAATGGCTCGGCTGGCATAATTTCTACTATGGCAAGAGAAAGAAGAATGTAATAAAAAAACATCCTGAATTCTTCTCCGCAGTCAATCCAACATTGACATTGCATCCGGAGGCGTACAAGGTGCTAAAATTCCTTGTAGATTTTTCAAAACCCGTGAGGCAACGACTTGAACACCGCTGACATCCAGCCAGAGAGGGACGGCATGAAATACCGCCCGGCAGCCAGCCTGTTCACATGTTGTGCACTGGCTCGTGGCGCCTGAGCGGTGCCTTGCGTAATCTGGGGACAGCATACTCAATTTTCGGTGCCGCTTGAGTTGTTTTGCGTCGGCTGTATAATGGTGCGTGGGTAGGGAAGGAGGCATGGGTTCAGGGTGTTGAGTGGTGAGGAGTGTAGGTGCCTGTTTGCACCATGGGGAAAGGACGCATTGAGAATGAAGTACCGAGTCTTGATAGAGCAGGATGAAGAGGGCGTATTTGTCGC
>Ga0272441_10005947_pt1 | contig 20822 bp, 17 predicted proteins | sample SSMProp6N_FD_193582 | JGI IMG/M metagenome (GOLD analysis project Ga0272441, IMG submission 193582) | Marine sediment archaeal communities from Little Sippewissett salt marsh, Falmouth, MA, United States - SSM-Prop-6N | ecosystem: Environmental > Aquatic > Marine > Wetlands > Sediment ...
CAAAGCTGGCCATGCCTTCGAGACACAGCCAGCCGCGTCCTGGAGATCTTGGCTCACTCACAAGCTCTGCTCGAAGAACTGGATCCCCGCCTCCGCGGGGATGACAGAGTCAGAGTGGCAGCCAGAATCAGCCCTCCACCTCGCGAACTACGAAGAAAGCCGCCCTCCTACTCACTGAACAATCCTGTCTCGCCCCCCACAAGCCAAGCTCCTGGCAAGCGCCTGCGCCGAGCGCCAGCACTTTGCGACCACCCTAGGTTCCCCATGAGCCGGGCTTTCCGAGCCCCCTAATAATCTGGTATAGTCCTGGTGGCTTGATGCAGATCATTGATTCCTCGATACGTTCGGGAGGGGGACGACCTCCTGGGCGGCCGAAGGGCCGGGGCGGCGAGGTAGCGCCGCGGACGGTCGGACAGAAAGGACACCCCATGCGGAGACCGTTATCCGTCGATTTGTTTTGTCGGGATTGTCGGGGTTGTCGGGAGGGCCAGCGTCGCATCGGCGCGGCGCTGCTCGCGGTGGTGATGGTGTCGGGGCTGGCAATGGCGTCGGGGCTGACGGCCTGCGAGCCTGCCACCCAGCCGCCCCACTACGCCATCGTGGAGCTGTACGGCACGCCCTACGAGCGGGGCTTCCAGCACGGGCAGCGGTTCGCGGATCGGATCCGGTCGTTTATCACGATGCTGCTCACCAACTCCATCCTGCCCTACCTGAACCGGGAGCGGCCGGACATGGCGGAGCTCTTGCTGACCTATGCGGAGGACCGGTACGACGACGGGAACTTCTCCTATCTGATGATGCTGGAGAGCGGCCAGAACATCGAGCCATGGATCCCCCAGGAGTACATCGAGGAGATGCAGGGCATCGCCGACGGGGCGAACCTGCCCTACGACGACATCCTGCTGCTCAACACCTTCTTCGACTCCATGGTGGGCTTTCGGGCCATGACCTTCTTCGTGCGCGCCCTCCAGGCGCCCCAGGTGATGGCGGTGGACTTCGGCGATCTGACCGGCGACGGCGTTGACAACGACGGCGACGGCGAGGTGGACGAGCCCGGCGAAGGCCGCCTGGAGCCCTTCGACCCGAGCCAGTACGCCTCCATGGTGGAGGTGCCCGAGGGCGCCACCATCACGATCGACCTCGAAGACGAAGACGGCGTGTCCTCGGACCTGGTGCGCTACCAGGTCAACATGGACGTCTGGGACGCCGAGAGCACGGAGGTGGCCACCTCCCTGTATGGTGCGTCCGACGAGGGCATGGCCGTGGCCCTCACCCCCGACGCGGGGTTCGAGCCGGCGGGCGAATACACGATCTACATCGCGGCCGGGGACCGGACCTGGGTGACCGAGCCACCGCCGGGGCACGCCCGCATGATGCGGGACATGCGCATCACCTTCACCACCCGAGGGGACGGTCGCTCGCTGTTCGAGGTCCAGAACCGGGGCGTGAACGACGGTCGCTTCCAGCCCACATCGTCAGCCTTCGCCGTGCGGGGCACGGCCACCACCGACGGCCAGATCCGCCTGGGGCATCACTTTTCCCTGCTGGACGCCAACACCATCCACAAGCACACGGCGCTCTTCGTGCATCACACCGACACGGGCTACTCCCACGCCGTGGTGGGCTGGGTGGGCGTGGTGTTCGGCTTCGCGGGCATGAACAGCGAGGGGCTCTCCTATGGCGTGACCATCTCCGACACCCTGAACATGCCCATGACCAGACAGTTCATCACCATGCTCGTCTACGCCCAGCTCATCTCCGAGGGCATCCCGGTGGGCATCATGGGCAGGGAGATCCTCAACAAGACCAGCACCGTCGCGGAAGCCGCCGACTGGCTGCGGGACAAGAAGCCCACCTACGGCTGGAACTGGCTCCTGGCCGACGCCGACCGGAGCTTCCTGGCCATCGAGACCCACGCCAATGTGCTCGAAGACGCCACCAACCTGGGCTTCTACACGTACAACGCCGACACCAGCGACGCCTCGAACTACGACCCCCACGGGGAGATGCTCGGCAGCGTGGGTCCCGACGACCTGCGCATCGCCGCGCACTTCCAGCACTACAAGGACGACATCGACCTCGAGCTCTTCGGTTACCACATCCAACCCCAGCGCTACTGGACGTCTTTCTACTTCCGCGCCGTGCGCAACTTCTACGAGGTGGGCGACCTCATCGACGAGCGGTACGGCGATCTGGACACCCGGGGGGTCATGGATCTGGTCAGCCATGAGGAGGTCGTGGACCAGCGCGACTCCATGACCGCCGCGGTGCTGGAGCCCGAGTCGCGGCTCCTGCACTTCGCCATGGGCCAGGTGCCCGCCACGTCGGGTCCCTTCGTCACGGTGGACCTGAACGACCTGTTTGGCGGAGGTGGGCCATGAGGCGGCAGGCCCGGGTCACGGCGACGGTCCTCTCGTTGACGCTGCTGTTGGTCTGTGGACCGGCGCGGGCCCAGTTCACCGAGACCCTACCCAAGCACACGTGGATGCTGGAGGTGTCCCACAACCACTCCTGGCTGACCAACGCCTACGACAACAGCGGCCGCAAGGTGGAGCTGCTCGACCGCATGGAGCGGTACGACCCTGGGGGCGGGCTCCAGGGCATCATCATCCCCAAGGCCATGGCCGAGTACGACATCACCGTCATCCAGCTCCGCTACGGCATCCTGGACTACCTCACGGCTGTCGTGGGCATCCCCATCGTGGCCCGCACCAAGGTCGTGCCGGATCTGCAGTGGACCGAGGGCGACTATCAATGGCCCCTGGGTCGCGCCTACAGCGCCGAGGACTTCTGGCAGTGGGCCGCGTCCATGGGCCAGCCCAAGCCAGGGCGCTGGGTGGGCAACGAGGGAGTGCTGTCGGACATCGTGCTGGCCCTGCGGTACCGTTTCTCGGACCACCTCCCCCAACTGAAAAAGGTCGGGGTGGGGATCGCCCTGACCGCCTACTACGCCCTGCCCACCGGCGTCAAAAAGGACCCCGAGCTCGTCACCTCCTCGGGCGCCACGTCCTGGGAGCTGCACTTCCAGGGAGACCTCGGCTTCCACCTGGGGGTGGACAAGACCTTCCTCTCCATCGACAAGCGCATCACCCTCGGCTTCGAGGTCTTCTACCAGGCCATGCTGCCGCACAAGTTCGACACACCCCGAGGGACCATCAACCCGCTGCTGCTCAACTACGACCCCTACGTGGGCGACACCTACCGCATCGATCCGGGCGACTTCATAGGCGCCAGCGTGGCGGCCTCCTTCGTGGTGTGGAAGGGCCGGGCCAAGGCCACCTGGCTCACCAAGGGCAGCGCCGAGAAGGCGGCGAGCCTCCCGCCCATGCTGACCCTCTCGTTTCAGTACACCTTCACGTACCTGGGTCAGTCGGACTGGACCTCCAAGTCCGACCTGTGGGACTGGTCCAACGAGAAGACGTGGCGGCCGGGCTACAAGAACACCCTCTCGGTCCAGATCTTGCTCTCGCTGCTTCGGGTAGGCGTGCCGGCGCAGGTGTTTCTCCGGTACCGCACGCTGTCGCTCATCCCGGGAAAGAACTGCCGCGCCGCCGACGTGCTCACCGGCGGCCTCCGCGTCCCGCTCAAGTTCTGGTAGCTCTGTAGGTCGGCGGCGGCGCTACCGCTGGCGCTCGGTGGCGACGTTTACGGCGATGTTTCGCCCCTCGAGCTCCGCACCGTCGAGGGCCTTGATGGCGCGCTGGGCGTCCTTGCGATCGGCCATGGTCACAAAGCCAAACCCGCGGGAGCTGCCTGTGTCGCGATCGGTGACGATGACCGCCTCCTGGACGCGCCCGAACTCAGCGAAGGCGGCCCGCAGCACGTCCTGAGTCGTGCCCCAGCTCAAGCCGCCTACGAAGAGCCGGCTGGGGATGGTCGCGGCGCTGCGATCCGCCTCATCGGGGTTGTCGATGGCGTGCATGGCCTGATCGATCGAAGGCAGGTTGCCGGCGATGTCCTCCGCGTAGACGATCTCGTCTTCCTGGGGACCTTCCTCGCGCCGCCTGGCGCGCCGCTCGGCCTTGTCCTTCTTCTTGCGAGCCTTCTCGGCCTCGCGCTGTCTCTTTCCCATGGAGTAGGAGCCACGACTCATGAAACTGCTCCGGGGTGAGAGATAACCTCTGCTCTTGGCATTTTAAGGTCAGTGAACAACTATGGATCCTCCAGCCGCGTGGAACCACATCCGGTGGTGGGGCGGTTCCGTTGGTTCGTGCGCACCCCACTGGATAGCAGCTCAGCGGCGTGAGTTAAAGGGGGTACTGCTGTTTTTTTCCATGACGCGTCCGAGCCGGTCAACGCACCGCGAAGGTCTGCTCCTTCCAGGCGGTGGCCTCGGGCGGGCTCCAACCAGGCCGTTGCACACCGCCACCCAGGGATCACCGGGACGGTCAGGCCTGGACGAAGGTCCGTGGTTGCTGCTATGAGTTGGGCCCCGATCAGCAATACCCTGATCGCTCAGGCCGCCGAGCCATCCCGGCTGGCTTTGTTGCCAGGCGGTTGTATATTCCCGATATACGCCCTCCTGGCGCCTCGCCAGCCGGGCGCCTCGACGCCCTGATCTGACCAGGTGATTACTGAGCGGGGCCTTGGCCATTGGACAGGAGGACCAGCCATGCGATTCATCTTCACCCGACTCCCCATGGTGTTTGTCGCTCTGGTGCTGACATCCCCCATCCCAGCCTGCTCCGAGGACGATGGCGGCCCACGCGGTGACATGGAGCCCCGGGACCACATCCGGGTGATCTGGCTACGGGGCACCCCCTACGAGATGGGGCTGCAGCACGCCGAGCTGCTCTACGACGAGCTCGTCGCCGGCCGTGAGTTCATCGATGATGACTTCTTGTTCTCGACGATGCTGAGCTATTCCAACACCATTGGCTTGGACGAGGTGGCCGAGGTCCATTCCTACGAGGCCACCTTGGACGAATGCCAAGGGATGGTCGACGGCCTGGATGGCTCGTGGACCCTGCACGAGTGCCTGATCCTGAACTACGGCGACGTCATCATGGACATCCTCAAGCTCGAGGGGCTCGGCTGCAGCCAGTTCGTGGCCGCGGGGGCCGCCACCGCCTCGGGGGACCTCATCCACGGCCGCAACCTGGACTGGTGGGAGGTCGGGTACATCGAGCAGAACCCCGTGATCTTCGTCCGCGAGCCGGCCGACGGGATCCCCTGGGTGGCGGTGGGGTTTCCCGCGAACATGAGCCCCTACACGGGCATGAGCGCCGCGGGCATCGCCGTGGCCTCCAACGAGGTGGGCTCGCCCCTGGATTCGGAGCTCGCTCGCGAAGGCCGCAGCCACGTGCAGATGGTGCGGGAGGTACTGCGCACCTGCTCCACCCTACAGGAGGCCGAGGCCTTCTTCGTCGCCCAGGATCACGCCTCGGCGGAGATCCTCGTGGTCAGCGACGGACCGGGCGGAGAGGCGGCGGCCCTCGAGATGACCGCCCACTCCATGGCGGCACGCCACCTCAGCGCCGACGGCGTGCTCCTGGCCACCAACCACTTCAAGCACCCGGACATGGAGGCCGCCCAGGAGCCCGAGCCGGAATGCACCTCCACCTGGAACCGATACGAGCGGCTCACCGAGCTCCTGGAGCCGACCGGCGCCGAGACGAGACATGGCAGCCTGACCGTGGAGGGCGCCATCGCCATCCTACGCGACACATACGACCCCTGCCTCCAGGAGTTCCTGGATCCGGGTCTGGTGGACGGCGGCAGCACCCTGGCCAACAACGGCGCCATGCAGTCGGTGGTCTTCCTCCCCGCCAGGGGCCTGATGTACGTGGCCGTCGGCGACCTCCCCACCACCATCCTGGCCTACCAGGGCTTCGACATCCACGAGCTGCTCACCGGCCCCGGCTACGCCTACCCCGACCCGGCCTCGTATCCACAGCTGAGCTTCTGATCGCAGCGACGGCCGCCCAAGGCCGGGGTGGACCCTCGGCCAAGGGCAGATTTTCCGGCGGCTCCCCTTTTTTTTTGCATGACATTCTCGGGGTTGCGCGAGTCAAACCTATGACCCAAGCTGTAAACCTGGGACAATGAACCAGTCCATGCGCCAGATCGACCGACAGCAACGCACCCGCGAGCCCCCTCGGCAGGCACCGAGGCCCGGGCGGAACCTGGCGCTGTGGGTGGGGCTGTCCATCACGGCCCACGTCTTGGCGCTGTTGTACGTCGGGGTCCTGTCGCGCGCCTGCGGCCCGACCACGCCCGCCGAGCGCCCCGTGCGCTTCGTGGAGGTGACCCTCGACTCCCAGGATGACGGCCTTTCGGGCGACGCCCGCCCGGTCGACGAGGCTAGAAAACGCCAGGGGCTGCCGGACGGCACCGGCCCCACCCGCGCCACCCCCCCGCCTTCCCAGCGCCACGCCCGGGCCGCGCCCCCATCGAAGCGACCCACGAAGCGTCTCGCCAGACCCCAGATGAGGCGCCCGGCGAAGCGGGCCGCCAAAAGACCCTCGAAGCCCCCGGCCAGACCCCGCGCGGTCGCCGCGAAGCCGCCGAGGAGCGCCCCAGAGCCACCGAGGACCACCGGCCACCCGACCCCGCGCAAGGGCCTGTCGCCGCTGGACATGCGGGGCACCAGACCGCACCAGGCCAACACCCACCGCCACCGGGAATGGGAGGAGTGGCAGGACATGGATCCCCACCTCGCCGCGCAGCTCCGCTACGGCATGTTGCCGCGACTCTCTCGCCTCTTCCCCTCCCAAACGGCGCTCGCAGCGGTCTTCCCGCCGGAAAGGCCCGTGGAGCGACAGATCGTCACCAAACAGGTGGCCATGACGACATACGGAGACGGCGGGCGGCTGGTGCGCAACCGCACGGGCCGCAACGTGGAGATCCCGCCGCGCCCCGGCCGCCAGCCGGCCACGCCGGGACGCGTGGTGGCCCTGCGATCCTCGGTCCGACTCCCCCGCGGCGTCCCCCGAACGCTCGCGGGCATCGCCGACCTGACCATCCGGGGCAAGGGCACCGGACGGGTGGCTTGCGACGTCTACCGATGGGATCCCTCACCAGACGCCCGGCGCGAGGTGGTCCTCTTCATGGACACCTCGGGCTCCATGGCGAACAAGATCAACCAGGCCCAGATCTGCGCCGCCGGGGTGGCTCAGTCCGCCCTGAAGCGCGGCTACCGGGTGGTGGTGTTCAACTTCTCGGACTTCGCCTACTTCCAGCAGGCCACCCGGGACACCCGGAAGCTGCACCGCATCATCGCGGTGAACATCGGCGGGTTCACCGCCCTGCCGCGTATCGAAGCCAAGCACCTGCCGCCCTCCAAGGTGCCCCGGGACCTTGTCATCGTCTCCGACGGGCTGTTCAACAAGCACGTCAAGGGCAGCGTGGCCTCCCACCGCAAGGCCGTCGGCAGCAACCGGGCCAACCGCGCCTTCTTCTACCTGTTCGGCAATCCCCGATTGAAGTGGTACCGCCATCCCCAGTCGGTCTACGCCCGCCTGCGGCGGGTGGGATACCGCACACGGTCCATGGTCAAGATCCGCAGGTCGAAGGCGGTGGCCGGAAGGCCCCTCCCCAGCAAGCCTAAGGCGACACGCTGATCCGGCGTCGGGCGATGACCCGGGTGTTGCCGTCGGTGTCGGTGGCCTCGATCTCCACCAGGTGGTTGCAGGCGGTCAGCCCACCGGCGTCGATGGTGCCCTGGTAGCCCACCGCGTCGCAGTCGGCGTAGCCGGGCCACACATCGCACACGTCCGGGCGGCCGTTCCCGTAGGTGAGCGGGACCACGGTGACGCCGTCCACGATGGCCGTGATGGCGGTGACGCCCTTGTTGTCCAGGGCCCAGCCCGACAGGTTGAACACGCCGGAGACCGTCTGGTCGGCGGTGGGGGTGTCCAGCACGCCGAAGGGCGGCAGGTTCGCGTCCAGCCACTGGGCCTCGGCGGTGACCGTGGCCAGCCCGCCGAGGATCAGATACGACCGGGCGCGGATCGTCCCCAGAGCCGGGATGGCGAAGGAGAAGATCGGCCGGAAGTTGTTGAAGGGGAGCGTTCGGAGCTGCCAGCCCTGCCAGTCCGGGAGCCTGTTCTCGGTGTACATGCCCACGCCGTAGTCCAGGGCGTCGTTCTGCATGGTGACCCAGCCGCCCGAGCTGGAGAAGTTCTCGTAGTAGAACCCGTCATTGCCCGGCGTGTCGATGTCGATCTGAGCGCCCGCCGAGGAGTAGAGCTTCCAGAGATCGGGCCCCTGGTTGCCGTTGGCGGTGTAGACCGTGGGGAACTCCTGGGCCGTGGCGGCGTGGGACAGGGTGGACAGGTTGATCACCGTGTAGTCGAGCTCCACCACGTGGTACCTCACGAAGCGCAGCCGCTGGATGACCCGCACATCGGACTCCCTGACGCTGAGCACCGGATCTGAGCAGGCCGCGTCGCTGCAGTCCTGCCGGTCCCAGTTCGGGTTCCAAAACAGCGGCACAGTGGTCACACCCAGCACGCCCCCGGACAAGTCCACGCTCTCGACGCCCGAGCCGTTGTTGCACCGGTTGCCCCCCTGGACCGGATTCCATCCCAGGTACGTGATGGAGAAGGGGCACGTGGTCGGCGTGGACTGGCAAGAGGCGTTCCAGGCGCAGTTCTGCATGTGCCGGTCCGGGTCGTAGAAAGCCACCTGTACCTCGCGACCCGTGTCGTTGGCGTCAATGGTGTTGGTGGCGTTTGGGCCCGGGTTGCCGTTGTCCATGCCGAAAAAGACGATGGTGCCGCCCCACTGCTGGCGCGTGCCCACCTTCAGCCCATGCGCCGAGTTGTACACGTAGTCGTCGGTGTACCCTCCGGCGCTCACCGTCTCGAAGGTCCCCGCGGGCGACTCCGGGGGCAGGGGCGCGTCGGGCACCTGCGCCGGCGCTGGCACCACCGGGCAGGTCCCGTCGCACGCCGGCACCCCGGCGCAGTCCAGGTCGTCACAGTCCGACTGTCCGTCGCCGTCGTTGTCCAGCCCGTCGCCGCAGCATGCCTCGGTGCCCACGCAGTCTCCCGCCTGGCAGGACTCCCCGTCGGTGCAGGGGTCCCCGTCGGTGCAGACGGTGTTGTCCGGCTGGTTGACGAGCTGGCATTGACCCGTGAGCTCCATGCAGGTGTTGATGCGACAGGCCGTGTCTCCGCCGTGGTCACAGTCGGCGCTGGTCTCGCAGACCTGCGCCACGGCGTCGACCTCGCCCGCCCCGTCGGAGGCGTCCGCACCCCCGTCAGCGACCACCGCCCCGTCGGGCTGCCCCGCGGCGTCACCGCCCGCCCCGCCGCTGGGCCCGCAGCCCAGGCTCCCCACCGACGCGAGCGCGATCCATGCCAGCACCGTTTTCCAACCCACCATGACTTCGTTCCTCCCGCGCCAGCCCTCCACGGGCCCGCGGCGGCTACGGCCCAACCAGCTCCGCGAACTCCCCTTGGTCCAGGAACACGGCCTTGCACTTGACGCAGCGATCGATGCGCAGGTTGCCCGGGCCGAGGTACGGCTCCATCTCCTGGTTACACCGGGGGCAGGTGCCCAGCATCATGTCCATCTTGTTCGACAGCTCCGTGTACTCCACCGAGTCCGCCCCTTCGGCGCCGCCCGCCAGCAGCTTCTCCAGCTCGCCCTGGTCGAAGAAGATCCCCTCACACTCGGGGCACTTGTCCACCTCGGTGGTTCCATAGACCTCGGCGGTCATTTCCTTGTCACACTTCGGACACTTCATCTGTGGCCTCCCTTCATCGAGTTCATCCCGACACTATCCCCTGGCCTTGGTGCAGCGTCAACGCCCAAGGGACTTCGGTCCGCGGGTTCGCGTGGGTCGTGGCGCCCCTCAGCCGAAGGGGCGGGTGAGGGTCGCGATGAGGCTGCGAGCGAAGGACGGCGCGTTGCCGCTGCCGTTGTGGCCGAACAGGCCGTGGCCGTTGCCGTTGCCGCCTGACAGGCGGCGGCCGTTGCCGTTGCCGTCGGAGGGGAGGTGGTCGTTGCCATTGGAGCTGCGCTGGTCGAGGGCCTCCAGGAACGCCTTCTCGTGGTGCGCCAGGACCACCGACCAGTCGAAGCGGGTTCGCGCGAGGCGCCGTCCGGTGCGCCTCATCTGCTCTGCGTGGTCGGGGTGTTCCCGGAGGTGGAGGAGCTGTTGGAGAAGGTCCTGGGCGTCGTCCACCTCGAACAGCAGGCCATTCTCGCCGTGGGTGACCACGCTGGGTATGCCCCCACTGTTGGCCGCCACCACCGGCACGCCAGCGGCGTTCGCCTCGCAGAGCACCCGGCCCATGGTCTCGGCGTCCCGCAGCCCGGTGGCTTCGTGCTGGTGCACGCGGCTCGCCAGGACGAAGGCGTCGGTGATGCCGAAGTACTTGTGGATGTCGGTGTGGGGCACCGGCCCGGTGAAGGTCACCCGGTCGGCGATGCCCAGGGCGCGGGCCAGCCGCTCGTACCGCAGGGCGCGGCGGCCCGTGCCGCACACCATCAGATGCCAGTTGCGCCGATGCGGGTGGAAGGACGCGAAGGCCCGGATCAAAAAGTCCACGCCCTTCTTGTCCACCAGCCGGCAGATGGTGCTGAGCAGGAACCGGTCCCGCGGGATGCCGAGGCGGTCCCGGATCACCTGACACCCGTTCTGTCGCACGTTCCAGAACAGGTCTGTCTCAACGCCGCCCACCAGGATCTGCACGCGGTCGGCCTGGCACCCGGCCTCCTCCTCCAGCAGATCCTTGGTGAACTGGCTGTTGGCGAGGATCCGCGTCGCAGAGCGGGCCGCCAGGCTCATGAGCTCCACCCGCCGGTCCCGGAAGATCGTCTCCACGAGCTCGGGGGTCTCCAGCTTGCGGAACAAGTCGTAGAGGGGCTCCTCCAGCCGCCAGTTGCTCAGCATCTTCGAGGCGGCGTGGAAGGGGTAGGCGATCCACGGACGCATCACGTCGTTGCCCACCGAGCGGCAGATCACCGGCACATCACACAGCTCGTCCAGCAGCCCGTAGAACGTGGTGCTGCTGTAGATCAGGTCCGGTCGCAGGTCCCGGGCGGCGTCCACCAAAAGCCCCACGGAGTGCCAGTAGCCGATGCGGCTCATGACCCGGTGCACCGGGAAGGTCAGGTCCGCGTCGAACTGCTGGGCAGCCCCCATCTTGTAGGGCGTGGCGCCCTGGTAGGTGTAGACGCAGACCTCGTGGCCCTGCCGCTGCAGGTGCTGGGTCAGGTACACGGCGTGCGTCTGCATCCCGCCGATGGCCGGTGGAAACTCGGGGAGGACGAGCATGATTCGAAGCTGCCGGGGCGACCGGGTCTCGGCACGTCCCTGCATCGCTCGTCCGTGGGTGCTGGCACCTTCCATACGCGTCACTTCGTCGAACATTCGCCCTGGATCCGCTCGCGGCTCGGATAGGACACTCTAAGCGCTTCGGCCGCGGGGACCTAGGGAAAACCTCGGGCTCTCGCCGGCCCGCCTCCACGCCGCCGCCCGCCGATCGCCGGTGCGTCTAGGCAGCATAGAGATGGAGCCGGCAGCGGTCACAGTGGCGGTGGTACTCGCCGTCGACGAAGGCCTTTTCGATGTCTTCGAAGCGGTCCTCCTCAACTCGGTGAACATATCGGAATTTAGATGGAAAATGCGGACAAAACCGGTACTGCAGCAAGGGCGCTCCGCCCTTGATCTTGTAAAAGGCGAACCGCAGCTCCTCGGGGCCCAGACGGTAGGGGCACAGGTCCACATCGGCCTTGTCGCCCGGGCCGCTGAGCACCTCGGCGCCGGTGATGCGCTTGTCCACGGGGATCTTGGCGTGGCTGGAAAACTCGCCCACGATCTCGGTCCACCGCTCGAGCCGCTCGAGCACCTCGGCCCGGGACCTGGAAATCTCCTGGACGTTGAACCCCTGACCACCCTGCTGGTTCATGAGCTTCCACCGGAGCGTGCAGGTCTCGTCGGGCTGGATCTCACTCAGGAACCTCTGCAGCTCCTCCGGGGCGTTTTCGTGGTTCAGGATGAACTTGTAGCACTTGCGCGGGGCGATCCGGCCCAGGTGCTTCATGTTCTCCACGTAGACCCCGAATGGGAACCCCCGGCTCATGTGCTCCCAGCCCTCGGCGTGGAAGTACAGGATGGTGTGGGTCAGCACGACCTTGTCCCAGGGCATCCCCTCCAGGTCCAGCCGCTCCCGGAGCCGCTCGTTGTACTGGTAGGAGGTGAACAGGTGAATGCGCTCCACGTGGGGCGCCATGTCGGCCAGGAGGCGGCCGATGCCCGGAAGCAGGATCGGCTCCCCACCGGACACGAACAGCTCGGTGGGCTTGAAGTGGGCCACCGCGTCGCGGTAGAAGCGGTGCACCTGAGCCGCGTAGCCGTCTCGCTTGAGCGAAGCGAAGACCTTGTTCTTCTTGTGGGTCGCGCAGTACCGACACTTGCCCTGACAAGGCTGGAGGATCTGGATACGAAGGCAGCGGAAGGTAGTCATGTGATTTGTCTTCCCAGCGGTCTCGGAGGTGAGGTAGTAAATCAGACTTGACCCTCGTTGTCAGCCCGGATCGACGCACCACGACTGAACCATGCGGAATCAAATCAAGAAATGGCAGATTACCACCAAAAAAGCCGGGGCGGCGCTGGGGCACATGGTGCTGCTGGAGTGGCGGGTCCCCCGGCTGTATGACGCGGCCGTCGGGGTGGCCAACCGGGTGGTGGGCCGCTCCATCCGCATCGACGCCTGCACCCAGTGCCAGCTGCGCTGCCAGAAGTGCTCCACCGCCAAGGGGATCAACCGGGAGGGCATCGTCGGCTGGGGCTCGTTGCCCTTCGCCGACTACAAGCGGCTGTTGGACGACAACCCGGACATCCGGTTCGTGGAGCTGTCCAACTGGGGGGAGATCTTCCTGAACCCGGAGATCATCGACATCCTGGGCTACTCCCACGAAAAGGGCGTGCGGCTCAAGGCGAGCAATGGCGTGAACCTGAACCTGCTCACCGAACAGATGGCAAAGGCCCTGGTGAGGTACCGCTTCGTCCACCTGTCCGTGTCACTGGACGGCGCGAGCCAGGAGACCTACCACGAGTATCGCCGCCGGGGGAAGTTCCACAAGGTCCTGCGCAACATCGGGCGCATCAACAAGTACAAGGCGCGGTACGGCTCGGCCCTGCCCAAGCTCTCCTGGCAGTTCGTGATCTTCGGCCACAACGAGCACGAGCTGCCCAAGGCGCGGCGGATGGCCGAAGACCTGGGTATGACCTTTCGGCCCAAGCTCAACCACAGCCCCCACTACTCGCCGGTCATCGATGCCGACTTCGTCCGGCGGGAGAGTGGCCTGTCGGTGGCCTCCCGGGACGAGTTCGCCGAGCGCACCCACCGGCCCTACAGCTTCGCCTGCACCCAGATGTGGGACTCGCCGCAGATCAACTGGGACGGCAAGCTCCTGGGGTGCTGCGTGAACAAGTTCGGCGACTACGGCAACGTCTTCGAACAGGGGCTGTTGCCCGCCCTGCGCGGCTGGAAGTACACCTACGCCAAGCAGATGCTCGCCGGCACCAGGCCGCCCCTCGCCCAGATCCCCTGCTACCACTGCAAGGTCTTCAAAAAGATCCAAAGCGCCCGCACAAAGGGCTGACGCCGAGTGACAGGCGGGTGGGACGTCACTGCATGTACTTGGTCACGCAGCCGGTGAACTCCGAGCAGCTGTCTTTCTGGACGCACTCCTTGATGCGCTTGACGTCCTTTCGGCTCCACTTGCCCTGGTTGTTGTACTTCTTGCACGACTTTTTGCAGTGCTTGCGCATCTGCGTCTTGAATCGCTTGCGGAGGGAGTCGCTCTTCTCGATCATCTCGATGGTGCCCTTGGAGAGCCTGCCCTGGCTCTTCATCATGTCGAAAAAGCAGCTCGACATCTTCTCGCAGAGGGGGTCGCACTTGACCTTCGGCTTGCCACAGCCCGTGGCGGCCGCGCCCACGCCAAAGGCCACGACCGACAAGAACGTCACCCGGGCCAGGGTCCTCGTAGCTCCCATCATCTCCGGTCCCTCCGGACACCGCCGCTAGTCGTCATCATCGTCGTCGTCGTCATCGGCGTCGGGCAGCATGCCTTTCTTGGCGGCCATGCCCTTGTCGGCGGCCATGCCGTCTTTGCCGTCTTTGGCATCGCCCTTTTTCTTGTTCTTCTTGATGATCAGCTTGGTCTTGCCGCCCTTGCGCTTGACGATGATCTTCAGCTCGTCTGCGACCCACTTGATGCGCTTGGCGTTCTTCTTTTTCGGCTCGCCCCACTTCTTCTTCGCGAAGGAGACGATGGTCTCCTTGTCGATGTCGAAGTTGACCTTGATCTCCTTGACCTTGTCGTCGGCGTCATACCTCGCCTTGACGCTGTACTTGCCGTCGTCGCACTTGAACTTGCGCTTGCCCCTCTCACCGAACCAGCCCTTGGCCGACGACCGCTTCTGACCGATCTTGATGGGCACGTAGTCGAGGTACTTGTTCTCCTTGTCGCCGAAGAGCTCCTTGAGCCTGACCCGCTCGGCCTTGCGCTTGTGCTTCTTCCAGCGCTTGTCCCGCTTGTACCGCTTGTCCCGCTTGTGCCGCTTTTTCCACTTCTTGTACTTCTTGTGCTTCTTTCGCTTGACCTTGCAGCCCGTGGTGACGGCCACGCCACCGAAGCCAAAGACCGCGATGAGCGCGGCGAGGAGTAGCTTTCTCATGTCCGGCCTCCGCATTCCTTGTTGGGTTGGTGGCGCGTCCCGGGGCACGCCGGATGACAATTCGCCCCAGTCTAGCGAAGCCCGTGCCTCTCAGCAAGGGCCACGCGAAGCCGGGCACGCCGCTGGGTGACCCTGTCAGTCCACCGGGTTGGTGGATGACCCGCTCGCCGGATCCGCGGACCACTGCCACCTGTCGATGGCCACCGTGCTGTCCAGCACGCCGTCGCCCGAGTCCCACACCCCGAACAGCAGGGTCACGATGTGCGCCCCACCCAGGCTCGTGGCGTCCATGGGCACGGTGGTCTGCAGCCAGCCCGTGGCGGCGTGTCCCTCGAACCCCGTCCCGCCCAGCATCGAGGTCCCCAACGGGCAGGTGAAGTCGATGTCCCCGGCCACCTGCGGTGTGCACACTTGGAGCAGGGCGTTGTTGACGCTGATGGGGTTGCCCCCCGAGTCGAAGGAGACGTTGTTGTCGGACTGCCCGGCGGGCATGGGGTCCAGCATGGCCGCGAAGTAGTCGTTGAATTCCGAGCAGATGTAGCTCGGGAACTCCCAGGTGAAGAAGTTGAAGTCAAAGGTGGCGCTCCGGGCGTTGGTGGGCACGCGCAGGACCAGCTCCAAGGCCACGCCGTCGTGGGGCTCTCCGGTCGTGGGTGGGAAGGGACAGTTGGGGGACGTGGGCTGGTAGCCATAGGGCGTGGCAGAGGTGTAGTACTTGTCGTACCCCGACGGATCCTCGTACCCCGGATCCGTGGGCGTCCGCGCGGCCCCCGATGACAGGACCAGGAGCTTTGTGCCCTCCCGGTAGGTCGTCTCCGGGCCGAACTGGCTCAGGATGCCGTGGCCGATGTGGAAGTTGGACACCGTCGACGGATCCGTGCCGTCCGGCAGGATCCACCGCGCCTCGAGCAGGCCCCACTCCGCCCGGAACCCCTCGCTGCCGTCGTCGTAGTAGGCCCGCTTGCAAAACCCCATGGCCTTGGCCGCGTCCCAGGGGTCGGCAGAGTCCAGGACCAACGACGCGTCGCAGGACTCGATGGCCCCGTCGTCCACGATGTCGTTGCAGTCCTCGTCAATCTCGTTGTCCGGCACGTCCATGGCGCCGGGGTTGATGTTCCGGTCGGCGTCGTTGCAGTCCCCTTGCTGCTCGGTGTACCCGTCCCCGTCGTCGTCGTAGGACGGCAGGTGGTTGTCCACGATGCCGTCACAGTCGTTGTCCAGCCCGTCGGGCGTGTACACCCCCGGCGCCCCGCCCTCGGGCGCATAGGGAAACACCGTCGGGTCGGAATCGTCGCAGTCCCCCTGGTCCTCCGGATACCCGTCCCCGTCGAAGTCCTCATCGACGAACCCATCGCAGTTGTCATCGATGTAGTTGTGGTCGAACTCCGGCATCCCCGGGTTCACGTTCGGGTTCTCATCGTCACAGTCCCCCTGGGCAATCGTGTACCCATCCCCATCACCATCCACGTTCACGTCCGCGTCCACATCCGAAACGTTGCTCCCCACCGGGTCGCAACCGGTCAAGCTCAGCGCCACGCAGGCGCACAAAACAAACAGTCTCTTTTTCATGACGCTCCTCGAACAACTGGGCTGCCAGGTCTGGGACAACCAAAGTATCAGACGCCGCGCCCACGCACGTCAAGGACCAATCCAGACCAATCCGGGCCATCATGCGCGGGGCGTCCTGACTCTACCTCCTCAGGGCTCGAACAGGGCGATCTGGTCTGGACCGGCCTGCTTGGCCGCTGCGAGGGCCTTGTGCGCAGCGGCCAGCAGCACCTGAGCGCTGTCAATGGCGTCGTGTGGGATGCCGGCGACGCCGAAGCTGGCGGTCACCGAGATGCTGAAATCGTCACCCTCGAAGATGTGTCGAGCGATGCGCCGGCGGAGCTTGTCAGCCACGGCCCGGACCTCCGCGAGGGGCATGTCCAGAAAGAGGATCGCGAACGTCCCTCCGCTGGGCCGGGCGCACACGTCCTCGGGGCGGGCGGCCCTCAGGATCAGCCGGGCCACGCCCTGGAGGATCTGGTCGCCCACCGGGTAGCCGAGGCTCTCGTTGATCTTGACGAAGCCGTCCAAATCCAGCAGGCACAGGCTCAAGTGCACCTTGTGGCGCGAGGCGAAGGCGTGCTCGGTGTGCAGCCGATGCGCCAGGTACTCTTGGTTACCCAGCCGGGTGAGCGCGTCCTGCAGCGAGGCCTCCCGGAGCTCCCGGCGGAGGTTCTCGTCCAGCGGGTCCTGGTGTTCGAGCTTCAACAGCGTGGAGACTCCGATCCGGAGCCTGTCACCGTCCGCCAGGTCCCGCGGTCCCCCCACCCGCTCGTCGTTCACGTGCGTCTCGCCCTCCACGTCACAGGGCGTTAGCTGCACGACGCCGGGCGGCGTCACGACCAGGTGACAGTGCCGCGCGGTGATGCCGTCACCAGTGAGCCGGACGTCGGCCTCCGGGCCGCTGCCGATCATCAGCCGTTGCTCGAGACGGAACATCTGGCCCACTGCGCTGCCGGCCAGCACGAACAGGTAGGGGCAGCGGTCGACTTGGTCCCCATGTACCTGTTTGAGGTCCACCACTGGGACCTCATCTGTCTTGGTTTTCTTGTACTCGGTCATGGTTGGATAGTAAGGCGATGTTCCTTGGTACTCAACGAGTCAATGCAGGCCGATTCGAGACCGACTCCTGTCCCAAGCGCCGCGCCGACAGTGGGGCCTGTCGTTTGGGAACACAGTTGCTCGGGATCTGCGACCTCCTGCTACTCCATGCTCGTCAATCGTAGCAGGCAGCTGCTAAGAGCAGCCTGGCTGCAACCCCGGAATGGCGTTCGTGGAATGGCGTGCGTGGGCGACCCGACCCCCGGCCAAGATATCCCTGGCAAGGACACCTGCCAAAGCCAGTCCGGCTGTGAACGGATCCCAAACTAGCCAGACATCACCCCCGCACAAGCGGGGGCCCACAAAGCTTGGCTGTGCGCAAATGGACCTGTGCGGCGGGTAGATCGAGGTGGGCGGTGGGTGGATGGGGCTGGGCGGTGGGTGGTTGGGGCTGGGCGGTGGGTGGATGGGGCTGGGCGGTGGGTGGATGGGGCTGGGCGGTGGGTGGATGGGGCTGGGCGCGAGCCAGACGCGGCTCGGGTGGAGGCCAGACGCGGCTCGGGTGGAGGCCAGACGCGGCTCGGGTGGAGGCCAGACGCGGCTCGGGTGGAGGCTAGGCGCGGCCGGGTTGGAGGCGGTTGAAGAAGCGGACCCAGGGGAAGAGGTCATCGCCTTGGGCAGGGGGCTTGGGGTGGACGCGAGCCTTGGTGAGGGCGCGGGCGAGGCCGAAGAGAAGCTCGGACTGGGTGATGGGCTTGAGCAGGAGGGTGTGGGCGTGGCCGAGGCCCATGGCGCGTAGGGCTTCGGGGGACTGCGGCTCGTGGGTCATGAGCACTCGCGCTACCTGGGGGTGGCGGGCCTGGATGTGCGCCAGGAAGGCCAGGAATTCGTAGGCCCGGAAACCGCGATCGACGAGTACGGCGTCAACCGGGAACTTGCGTGCAATTTTCCGGGCAGCCTGGGCCGAGTCGGTGTCGAACACCCGGTAGCCTTCGCTCTGCAGCATCCCGGTGAGGACATTTCGCTCGAGGGTGTTACAGCCTAGAATCAATACATAATCGCCGCTCATCATCTCCTCCAATCACGCCCTGGTACACGCAGGTTCCGTCACAGCTCGGATCTCTTCCACCGTTCCCATGGCCGGGTACCCCTGACGACTTGTTTCATTATTATTGTAATAGTTCACATGCGTGAGAAGTCAACCCTGAAATCCACTAATTTTCACAGCGCGGCGCGACGCGCCAACGGTGGGGGAATACGGTGGCGGAATACGGTGGAATCGGTCGGCGGAGTCAGTCGGCGAAATCACAGGCAGATCATGACCTTGCGCTTGCGCACGACCTTCTCGTGGCACTCGAAGTCCTTGCCCGTGAGGCCTCGGGCCTGGGGGCAGTCGTCATCGCTCAGGCAGGTGCGGCGACAGGTGGACTCGAAGCAGACCGAGCCCTTCTTGCAGTAGACCCCGCGATCCGGATCGCACTTCTGCCCCACACGCACGATGCGCACCTTCCGGCAGTGGAACTTGACGCAGGTGAGCCCCCGCTCACAGGAGAGGTGTAGGTTGTGGTGGCAGGGCCGTCCCTTTTTGGCGGTCTTCCGGCAGAAGAGCCGGTCGGGCTTGGCCTTGGCCTTGGCGCGCTTCTTCGCGTCTTTTCCGAGGAAGAGCTGGCCGTCGCAGATGCGCCGCTTGCCGCAGTCGGCGTCGGTCTTGCACCCCTGTACGCACTTTTTGTCGTAGCAGTAGTGATCCCTCGCGCAGAAGGGTCCGACGTTGGCGCAGGCCTGGCCAAAGGTCCGCGTCGCCGGCAGGCACATCGAGAAGAGGCGCTTCTGCTCGGAAGGCGTGACGGAGTCCACCACGATGGGCACGCAGCGGGTCTTTTTGTCCGCGCACTGCGCATCGGTCCGACACAGGGGCTGGCACCTGCCTTCGAAGCATCGCAGCCCGTCTTTGCAGCCCTTCGAGGGCTTGGAGCAGTCACCCCCGCGCCCGACGGTCGGCCTGCGGCAGTAGACGTCCACGCCGCCCTCGTCCTTCTGGTGGCGACCGGTGCACCGGAGCCCCTTGGGGCAGTCGGCGTCCTTTTCGCAGAGCTTCATGCAGAAGCCGCGTTTCGGATCCTGGGTGAGGGAGAGGCAGATGTTGGGCTCGGCGCAGGGCTTTTCCGGAGAGCACTTCTCGAAGATCCGAGCGTCCGTGTCTTTTTCGGCACAGGCCGAGCCGATCCCCAGGGCAATGATGGCCATGGGGCCGACGAGGGTCGTGAGTGGGTGTCGTAGGGGATGGGTCATCGTCGACGCCTCCTTCTCCGGCGCCTCTTCCTCGCCTTCCCGCAGTGCTTGCTCACCAGGGCCTCGTGGCTCTTTCTCAGCTTCGCCGCCCGCTTGAGCGCCCGACAGGCGTTCTTCTTCTTGTCCTCCCTGAGGTAGAGCATCCCGAGGCGGACGAGGTACCCGTCGTTCTTCGCGTCTCGTTTGATGGCCTGGCGCAGGTGCACGATGGCCGCCCAGTTCCGACCGAGCCCCTCGTAGGCTCGTGACAGCCCCGCCCGGGCCCTGGGGCCGTCCCTGAGCTCCACCGCCTGCTTCAAGAAGCGACGCGCCTCGGGGTACCGCTCCCAGCCCAGCAGCTTCGTGCCCTGGTCCAAGAGGGTCTTGCGGCGCTTTTTTCGTGACAGCCGCTTGAGGGCCAGCTCCATGTAGGGGTTGAGCTCCGGAACGCTCCGGTTGAGGAACTCGTCGCTCATGTCCACATCCAGAGCCGTGACCGCAGTGGGCATCTGGGCGATGGTCCCTGAGAAGTGGTCCTCGTGGACGCCGCGCTTGGTGCGCGGGGGTTGGACCACATCTTTGCCCAGGGCCGACCCGGTCCCCTTGGTCTTTTGCTTGGGCTTGGGGCGCAGCACCATGTAGCCGCCCACGACGGCGATCGCCACCAGGACCGCCGCCACCACGGCGAGGACCAGCCCCCTGCGGGACTTTCGAAACACCACCTCGGGCTCTGACACCACCGCCGGAGCCGTGGGATCCCGCACCACCCGCTGCCCCTCCGCCGGCTGGGCCGCACGCTCGGCAGCCAGACGGGCGATGGTCTCCTCCTCGCTCTCGGCGGCCCGGGCCTTTGGCAGAAGGGCCATGGCGTCGGTGATCCCCGCCGGCCGGTCCCCTTCCCTGTCGTCGTCATCCTCGCCACCGTGCGACAGGTTGAGCGACAGATCGGGACGGTCCGCACCAGTGGCATCGTCGTCGGCCTTCATGGCCTTGGCCATGCGCACGGCGACGCCCAGGCTCCGGATGTCGCTGACCCGGGAGGGATCCAGGTCCACCTCGTCCCCGTCCCCGCCCGCGTCGACCGAGTCGTCGTCCAGGAGCTTGGACGCCCCGATGTTCTTGAGGATGCCGCCGGGCTTGTTCCAGATGGACTCAGCGGCGGGCTCGTCCACCGTCGCGGACGGAGCGGGGGTCTCCGGCTTGGCCGAGGGCGCCGGGGCGGGCGTCAATGGCTTGGCCGAGGGCGCCGGGGCGGGCGTCAATGGCTTGGCCGAGGGCGCCGGGGCGGGCGTCAATGGCTTGGCCGAGGGCGCCGGGG
>Ga0272441_10005948_pt1 | contig 20822 bp, 20 predicted proteins | sample SSMProp6N_FD_193582 | JGI IMG/M metagenome (GOLD analysis project Ga0272441, IMG submission 193582) | Marine sediment archaeal communities from Little Sippewissett salt marsh, Falmouth, MA, United States - SSM-Prop-6N | ecosystem: Environmental > Aquatic > Marine > Wetlands > Sediment ...
TCCGCACATCGCGGCACGCGCAGAATCGGCCGATAGGCAGCTCAGGAGTATGCCTTGACGCCCATCTCGGTGGGTATCAAGGCTACCCCGGTCAAATTCGTCCGTCCCCTGGAGAGATCGCTGCGTTCTTCGGGGTGCGTAGCAGCACAAGGAATCGCGCGCTGGCGATGCCGGAAGGCAGAGAACGAGGACGCGCCACGCCGCGCAAGACCTGCCGCCAACGGCGAAGCATGAATACGACAGCGGAAGGAAGAGAAGGAAGAGTATGGAAAAGAACAATTTCATCGTAGCAATCTATCCATCGCACGCGGCTGCCGAAGTAGCCATCAAGGAACTCCAGCAATCCGGGTTCGATATGAAGAAACTGTCGATTGTTGGACGCGATTATCACACTGATGAGCATGTTGTCGGCTACTACAATGTCGGTGACCGGATGAAAGTGTGGGGCAAAACAGGCGCCTTCTGGGGCGGGCTGTGGGGCCTGTTGTTCGGTTCCGCGTTCTTCTGGGTTCCCGGTGTGGGGCCGCTTCTGGTGGCGGGGCCTTTGGTCAGTTGGATCGTCGGGGCACTGGAGGGCGCACTCGTCGTGGGCGGTCTGAGCGCGATTGGGGCCGGCCTTTACAGTCTAGGTATCCCGAAAGACAGCATAGTGCGGTACGAGACGGCGCTCAAGGCCGGCAAGTTTGTCCTGCTTGCCCACGGCTCCATGGATGACACAACCCATGCCAAGGAAATCCTTGACCGCACCACGCCGGAGGCATTGGAGCACCATCAGTAAGCTCGATGTGATGAACGGAAATACCAGTCTCAGATGCACAAGGGACGGAGGTTGAGATGACCGCGGGAAAGATAAGACTCATTGCCCTGCTTGGCCTAGCAGTTCTGGCCGTCATATGGATTCTGCAAAATGGAGGCTCGGTACAGACGAAGTTTATGTTCGCCACCGTGACAATGCCTCAGCCCGCCTTGCTCGCAATCACCTTGTTGGTGGGGATCGCGGCGGGGATCCTCCCGGCGCTGGGCCAGTCGGGAAAGCGGAACAAGTAGAGCTCATGACTTTGAAGAGCAATCCTCTGAAACAACTGGAAACACTCGGGCAGTCCATCTGGCTGGACTACATCCGGCGGGACCTGATCGCCAATGGCGAGCTCCGGCGTTTGATCGAGGAGGATGGCCTCCGAGGGATGACCTCGAATCCATCGATCTTCGAGAAGGCGATTACGGATAGCCACGATTACGACGAGAACATTCGGGCTATGGCACTCGATGGAAGAAGCGCTGCGGCTATCTACGAAACCATCAGCCAGTACGACGTTCAGAGCGCCGCCGATGAGTTCCGAGCCCTCTACGATAGGACTGACGGCGAAGATGGCTATGTCAGCCTGGAGGTCAACCCCCACCTGGCGCACGACACCCACGGCACCATGCAGGAAGCCCGCCGGTTGTGGATCGCCCTGAACCGACCCAATGTCCTCATCAAGGTTCCCGCCACGTCCGAAGGGCTGCCGGCTATCCGGCAACTCATCAGCGAAGGCATCAACGTCAATGTCACATTGCTCTTCGGGCTGCCTCGCTACCGGCAAGTGGTGGAAGCCTACCTCGCCGGTATCGAAGCGCGCGCGGCCAAAGGGAAGCCGGTGAAACACGTTGCCTCAGTGGCCAGCTTCTTTGTGAGCCGCATTGATGCGCTGTTGGATCCGTTGCTGGATAAGTTTATCGCGCGAGGAGGCAAGGAAGCAGACCTCTCGAAAATGGCTCGTGGGCGCGCAGCCATCGCCAGCGCAAAAATGGCCTATCAAGTCTACAAGGAAATCTTCGGCAGCGATCGGTTCAGGAAGCTGGCTTCTCATGGAGCTCGCGTCCAGCGGCTACTCTGGGCCAGCACGGGCACCAAGAACCCGGACTACAGCGACGTGAAGTACGTGGAAGCCCTAATCGGACCGGACACGGTCAACACCGCCCCGCCGGGAACCCTTGATGCCTACCGCGACCATGGAGAACCGACTTCTCGGCTCGAACATGATGTTGAGGAGGCCCGCCGGGTACTGGAGCGATTGGCGAAGCTGGGCATCAGCATCGGCAAGATGACACAGCAACTCGAGGACGAAGGAATCCAGAAGTTCAACGAACCGTTCGACAAGTTGATGGCAACCCTGACGCTAAGGTCGCCACGGCAGGTGACGAGAGAATCATGAAAGTGAGCGCTGCCGCAGGAAAGCCGGCTGGAGCAGCGATGCTGGTGAGCATACCCAGGCTCGTTTCGGCCTACTATACTGAGGCACCCGACCCGTCAGTGCCGGAGCAACGGGTTGCCTTTGGCACCTCAGGGCATCGGGGTTCGGCGTTCGACAGGGCTTTCAATGAGCAGCACATCCTCGCCATCAGCCAGGCAATTTGTCTTTTCCGGAAACAGAAAGGGATTGATGGCCCGCTATTTCTCGGTATGGACACGCATGCGCTCTCGGTGCCGGCTCTAGCCGGCGCGCTGGAGGTGCTCGCTGCCAACGGTGTCGAAATCATGCTCGCAACGGGGGACGAATACACCCCGACCCCTGCTGTTTCCCACGCAATTCTCGCGCACAACCGCACGCGCAAGACAGGTCTTGCCGACGGCATAGTCATCACACCTTCGCACAATCCGCCCCATGACGGTGGGTTCAAGTACAACCCCCCGAACGGCGGGCCAGCGGCGCACGATGTCACCGATTGGATCGAGGCCAAAGCCAACGAATTTCTCGAGAAGGGCCTTCAGGGCCTGAAGAGGGTCCCCCTCGAGAAAGCCCTTCGCGCCCCCACGACGCACCGCCACGACTATCTCAATACCTACGTTGCTGATCTTGCCAACGTAATCGACATGGACGCCATTCGCGGTGCGAAGCTCCACCTGGGGGTTGATCCCCTCGGCGGCGCCGGGGTCCACTACTGGGAGCCGATTGCCGAGCGCTACGGGTTGAACCTCACGGTCGTCAACGAGGCCGTTGATTCGACGTTCCGATTCATGACGGTCGATTGGGACGGCCAGATCCGCATGGACCCGTCATCACCGTATGCCATGCAGAGGCTAATCGATCTGAAGGATCGTTTCGGGATCGCCGTTGGCTGTGACACCGACCACGACCGGCACGGAATTGTCACCCGCAGCGCGGGGCTGCTGCCGCCCAACCACTACTTGGCAGTGGCTATCTCCTATCTCTTCCAACACCGGCCGAGGTGGCCCACGAAAGCGGCGGTCGGCAAGACGGTGGTGAGCAGCCAGATGATCGATCGCGTCACGGCTAAGCTTTCGCGGAAACTCTACGAGGTGCCGGTTGGCTTCAAGTGGTTCGTGGAAGGCCTGCTTGACGGCTCGCTTGGTTTCGGGGCTGAAGAGAGCGCGGGGGCGTCGTTTGTCCGTCAGGATGGCAGCACCTGGACGACAGATAAAGACGGAATCGTCCCGGCTTTGCTCGCGGCGGAGATCACAGCGCGAATGGGTCGCGATCCCGGCGAAATCTACGGGGAGCTCACGCGCGAGCTCGGTGAGCCTGTTTACGACCGGGTCGAGGCCCCTGCCACTCCGGAGCAAAAGGAGAGACTGAAGAGACTCTCTGCGCAGCAGGTAGACCTCAGTGATCTGGCTGGCGAAAAGGTCCGGACCATCCTCACTCACGCGCCGGGCAATGACGCGCCCATCGGCGGGTTGAAGGTAATAACTGAAAACGGGTGGTTCGCGGCGCGTCCGTCAGGGACTGAGGACATCTATAGGATCTATGCAGAAAGCTTCCGCGGAGCAGATCATCTACGCCGCATCCTGGAACAAGCCCAAACTATCGTCGGCGGTGTCTTGGCGGCGGCCCCGCGCCGGCCGGGGATTCCGTCCGAGACAGTGGCGCAGGAGAGACCATGAGCCAGGCAACGCCTGTCAACAAGCCAGTCAGCAGTCCCTTGCCGACGGACGTCGCGGGCTTCGATTCTCTGGCCGAGCTGGCTTTGAACATGCGTTGGTCGTGGAACCATGCGACCGACGAAGTCTGGCGGCGGCTCGATCCGGGGCTTTGGGAAATCACCCACAACCCGTGGGTCGTCCTGCAGACGGTCTCGCGCGCTCGAATCGAGCGCGTGCTGGCCGATCCGGCCTTTCGCAAGAGCGTTGATGGCCTAGTGCAGACAAGGCGGCAAGCGATTGAGGCACCCGCATGGTTTCAACAGCATCTTGCGCTGACTCCGCGGACCTGCGTTGCCTACTTCAGCATGGAGTTCATGTTGAGCGAAGCGCTCCCGATCTACTCGGGCGGGCTCGGCAATGTGGCTGGCGACCAGCTCAAGGCTGCCAGCGATCTGGGTGTACCGGTGGTCGGTGTGGGACTGCTCTACCAGCAGGGCTACTTTCGCCAGGTGATCGACAAGAACGGGGCGCAGCAGGCCCTCTTCCCGTACAACGACCCCGGACAGCTGCCGATCATGCCCTTGCGGGGGGCGGACGGCGAGTGGTTGCGGTTGGAGATCGCCCTCCCCGGCTACTCCGTCTGGTTGCGCGCCTGGCAGGTCCAGGTCGGCAGAGTGAAGCTCTACCTGCTGGACAGTAATGACGCGGCGAACATCCCGGTTCACAGAGGGATCACCAGCGAGCTGTACGGCGGCGGCCCCGAGCTGCGCCTCAAGCAGGAGCTGCTCCTCGGGATCGGCGGATGGCGTCTGCTCGGTGCGCTCGGTATCCATCCGGAAGTCTGCCACCTGAATGAGGGGCACGCCGCCTTTGCTGTCCTGGAACGGGCTCGGAGCTTCATGGAAGAGACGGGCCAGTCGTTCGAGGTCGCGCTGGCCGTCACGAGAGCCGGGAACCTCTTCACCACCCACACGGCGGTGGCCGCTGGCTTCGATCGTTTCGCGCCGGTCCTGATCGAGCAGTACCTAGGCGGCTACGCGGAGCAGAAGCTCCACATATCGCTCCACGACATGCTGGCACTGGGACGTGTGAACCGGGATGACGTGTCGGAGAGCTTCAACATGGCCTACCTGGCGATCCGGGGGAGCGGGGCTGTCAATGGCGTGAGTCGCCTGCATGGGAAGGTTAGTCGGCATCTCTTTGAGCCTCTCTTTCCGCGCTGGCCATCGGACGAAGTGCCCATTGGACACGTGACCAACGGGGTCCACATGCCGACCTGGGACTCGGCTCCGGCCGATGATCTCTGGACGGAGGCCTGCGGGAAGGAACGATGGCTGGGGTCGACGGAGACCCTGGAGCAGGACATCCGCCGCGTCTCCGACGACAGGTTGTGGCAGTTTCGCATCGCCGCCAGCCAGTCGCTCGTTGAATACACTCGCGAGCGACTGTCCCGACAACTGACCTCCTCAGGCGTGTCGCCCCAGGCGGTTGACGAGGCGAAGGATCTGCTTGATCCCAATGTGCTGACCCTGGGCTTTGCGCGCCGCTTCGCAACCTACAAGCGACCGAACCTGCTGCTGTACAACCCGGATCGGCTGCTCCGTCTCTTGACCGATCCTCAGCGGCCCGTGCAACTCATCCTTGCCGGCAAGGCCCACCCGGCAGACCAGGCGGGGCAGGCCTTGATCCAGGAATGGATACGCTTCATTCGCCGGCCTGAGGTCCGCCCCCATGCGATCTTCCTCAGCGACTACGACATGTTGCTTTCCGAACGGTTGGTGCAGGGGGTGGATGTCTGGATCAACACGCCACGACGCCCCTGGGAGGCGAGCGGAACGAGCGGCATGAAGGTGCTCGTCAACGGTGGCATCAATCTCTCGGAGCTGGACGGCTGGTGGGCTGAGGCCTACTCGCCTGAGGTCGGGTGGGCTCTGGGGGATGGCCGGGAGCATGGCGACGATCCTGCTTGGGACGCGGTCGAGGCCGATCAGCTCTACGCCCTGCTCGAGCGGGAAGTAGTCCCGGAGTTCTATGCCCGCGACTCCAGTGGCATTCCCACCGCATGGGTCAAGCGGATGCGGGAGAGCATGGCGCGGTTGACACCGCAATTCTGCGCCAACCGCGCGGTGCGGGAATACACCGAGCAACACTACATCCCGGCCGCTGCCACCTATCGTGAGCGCGCGGCGAACAAAGGCGCGGCGGGCAGGCAATTGGTCGATTGGAGGCAGACGTTGGATCGGATGTGGGGCACGGTGCGCTTCGGAGAGTTGCGGGTCGATACCACCGCGGACCACTACTTGTTTCAAGTCGAAGTCTATCTGAACGATATCGACCCGAATGCGGTGCGCGTCGAGCTCTACGCGGACGGCATCAACAGCGGTGTGCCCGCACGGGAGGAAATGAAGTGCGCGCGTCCGCTACCTGACGCTTCCGGTTGTTTTGTCTATCAGGCAAGCATACCTGCAACACGTTCAGCGGAAGACTACACGGTGCGAGTGATCCCGCGCCGCGACGACGCTGCGATCCCGCTGGAAGACGCCAGAATTGCGTGGCAGCGATGACACGAGCTTCGGAAGAAGTGACGAAGAAGAACACGGATGCAGTCACCTGCGTGTTTCTGGATATCGGAGGCGTACTACTCAGCGACGGGTGGGATCATCATGCCCGCAAACGGGCGGCGAACAACTTCAAGATCGAGTCGGCCGAGATGGAGGAGCGGCATCATCTAACATTCGAAACCTACGAGGAGGGCAAGCTCACTCTGGAAGAGTACTTGAGTCTGGTGGTCTTCTACCATGAACGACCCTTCACTCGTGCTCAGTTTCGGCGTTTCATGTTCGCGCAATCGAAACCGTATCCCGAGATGATCGAGTTGGTGCGCAAGCTCAAAGCGAAGTACGGATTGAAGATCACCGCAGTGAACAACGAAGGGCGCGAACTGAATGCGTATCGGATTCGCACGTACAGACTAAATGAGTTCGTGGACCTTTTCATTTCCTCTTGCTTCGTGCATGTCCGCAAACCCGACGCGGACGTCTTTCGGCTTGCGCTGGAGATCGCCCAGGTGCCGGCCGAGAACGTGCTCTATGTGGATAACACCCCGATGTTCGTTCAGATCGCGGAGGGTCTGGGCATTCGAAGTATTCTTCACACGGATTACAGATCCACATGCGACAAACTGGCTTCGTTCGGATTGCAGACGGGCGAAAGAGACATCGATGAAACCGGCTAGCCCATGGATCCTCACGATCAATGGCGGGTCGTCGAGCATCAAGTTCGCGCTGTTCGAGGCCGGCGAGTCGCTCCGACGAATCCTGGAGGGCGGAATCGAGCGGATTGGACGGCCGGAGGCTGTCTTGCGGGTGAAGGGCGCCCACCAGGGAGACACTCTTTCTCGGCCAGTGGCGGCAGCAAATCATGCGGCGGCGGCGCACGTTCTGATGGATTGGATCGAGGAGCGCCATGGGCTCGAGGCGTTGACCGCGGTCGGGCATCGCGTGGTGCATGGCGGGCCGAGCTATGCCGAGCCGGAGCGAATCACTCCGAAAATGGTCGAGGAGCTACGTCAACTCAGTCCGCTTGATCCCGATCACCTACCCGAGGAGATCCTGCTCGTCGAGGCTTTCCAGAGGCGATTTCCCGACCTGCCCCAGGTGGCGTGCTTCGATACCGCCTTTCACCACGATCTTCCGCGCGTGGCCAAGCTACTGCCGATCCCGCGCCGCTACGAAGCGCTCGGGGTGCGGCGGTATGGGTTCCACGGCTTGTCATACGCCTTCCTGATGGAGGAGTTGGCCCGCCTGGCCGGACCGGACGCGGCGCAAGGTCGGGTCATCCTCGCCCACCTCGGCAGCGGCGCGAGCCTGGCGGCGGTCCATCACGGCAAATCCGTCGATACGAGCATGGGCTTCACCCCGGCAGCCGGCGTGCCGATGGGCACCCGCTCCGGAGATCTCGATCCCGGACTGGTCTGGTATCTCGCGCGCACCGAGAACATGAGCGCAAAGCAGTTCAATGAGATGGTGAACTCGCAGTCCGGGTTGCTTGGCATCTCCGAGACCAGCTCCGACATGCGTGACCTGCTTGACCGCGAAACCCAGGACGTCCGGGCGGCCGACGCGGTCGCGTTGTTCTGCTACCAGGTCAAGAAGTGGATTGGTGCCTTTGCAGCGGCGTTGGGCGGGCTGGATACGCTGGTATTCGCGGGTGGCATCGGAGAAAACGCGCCCACGGTTCGCGCCCGGGTCTGCGATGGGCTGAAATCTCTTGGGATCGAGCTCGAGGAAGAGCGAAACGTGGCGAATGAGGGCGTGATCTCCCTGGCGGCCAGTCCGGTTACGGTTCGCATCATTCGCACGGACGAAGAACGCATGATCGCCGAGGCGGTGTGCCGCGTTCTCGACCTTTGCTGCGAAAGGAGAAACAACCCATGAAGACACGAACTCTGTCCCCGGAGCTGCTCCACCGGATGGATGCGTACTGGCGCGCCGCCAACTACTTGTCCGTCGGCCAGATCTATCTCTATGACAATCCACTGTTGAAACGCCCGCTGGCACCCACGGACATCAAGCACATGCTGCTCGGACACTGGGGCACGACGCCTGGCCAGAATTTCATCTACGTGCATTTGAACCGGGTCATCAAGAAATACGATCTCGATATGATTTATGTCGCAGGCCCCGGCCACGGCGGCCCGGCGCTCGTTGGCAACACCTATCTCGAGGGCACGTACAGCGAGATCTATCCCCACATCAGTCAGGATGAGGCCGGGTTGCGGAAGCTCTTCAAGCAGTTCTCGTTCCCCGGCGGCATTCCCAGTCATGTCTCTCCAGAGTGTCCGGGCTCGATCCACGAGGGCGGCGAGCTGGGCCATTCGCTCAGCCATTCTTTCGGGGCGGTCTTTGACAATCCCGACCTCGTGGTGGCCTGCGTGATTGGCGATGGCGAGGCGGAAACCGGGCCGCTGGCCACCTCCTGGCAGTCCGACAAGTTTCTCAACCCAATTACCGACGGGGCTGTGCTGCCGATTCTGCATCTCAACGGCTACAAGATCGCCAACCCGACCGTGCTGGCCCGCATCGAGCCGGAGGAACTGGACCAGTTTCTTCGCGGCAATGGGTGGACGCCCCATTACGTCGAGGGGCATGAGCCGGCGCTGATGCACGAGGCCATGGCCGCGATCCTCGACGTGGTGATGGAAGAAATCAAACGCATCCAGCACGAAGCTCGCGTCAACGGCAACACCACGCGCCCACGCTGGCCCATGATCGTACTCGAATCACCGAAAGGCTGGACGGGGCCGAAATGGGTGGACGAGCTGCAAATTGAAGGCACCTTCCGCGCGCACCAGGTGCCGATCGCCGTGGATGCCGACCATCCCGAACACCTCAAGCTGCTGGAAGACTGGCTGAGGAGCTACCGGCCGGAGGAACTCTTCAACGAGCGGGGTCGCCTGAAGCCGGAGTTGGCCGAATTGGCGCCCAAAGGCGAACGGCGCATGGGCGCGAATCCCCACGCCAACGGCGGCATGCTGCTGCGCGATCTAGTCATGCCGGACTTTCGCAAATACGCGGTGAACGTGCCGTCCCCAGGAGCCGTGAAGACATCCGACGCACATGAACTGGGCGTGTTCCTGCGAGATGTGGCCAAACTAAATCAGCAGCAGCGCAATTTCCGGATCTTCGGCGCCGACGTGACGCTCTCCGACCGCCTGAACGCCGTGTTTGAGGTCACCAACCGGCAGTGGAATGCGCGGACACAAGACAACGATGAATTCCTCGCCCTGGATGGCCGAGTCATGGAGATGTTGAGCGAGCATCAGTGTGAAGGCTGGCTCGAAGGGTATCTACTCACCGGCCGACACGGACTGTTCAACAGCTATGAAGCGTTCATTCATATCGTTGATTCGATGTTCAACCAGCACGCCAAGTGGTTGAAGGTCTCGGCGGGACTGCCGTGGCGGCGGAAAATCGCATCGCTGAACTACCTGCTTGCTTCGCATGTCTGGCAGCAGATGCACAACGGTCTGACCCATCAGGATCCCGGTTTCATCGATCTGGTGGTGAACAAGAAAGCCTCAGTCGTGCGCGTCTATCTGCCGCCGGATGCGAACTGTTTGCTCTCGGTCTGGGATCATTGCCTGCGCAGCCGTCACTATGTCAACGTCGTGATCGCTGGAAAATATCAAGCGCCGCAATGGCTGACAATGGACGAAGCCGTCAAGCACTGCACCGAGGGCATCGGCATCTGGCAATGGGCCAGCAACGATCAGGGCGTTGCGCCCGATGTGGTCATGGCCTGCTGTGGCGACGTGCCCACGCTGGAGACCCTCGCCGCCGTCTCCATCCTGCGCGAGCATTTGCCCAACCTGAAAGTTCGCGTCGTCAACGTGGTGGATCTGATGAAGCTGGAACCTCAGAGCGAGCACCCGCATGGGTTGAGCGATGTCGACTTCGACGAGCTCTTCACCAAGGACAAGCCGGTCATCTTCGCCTTCCATGCCTACCCGTGGCTCATCCACCGGCTGACCTACCGCCGCACCAACCACGACAACATCCACGTCCGCGGCTACAAGGAAGAGGGCACCATCACCACGCCCTTCGACATGACGGTGCTGAATGATCTGGACCGCTTCCACCTCGTGATGGACGTCATAGACCGCCTGCCGCAGACCGGCGACAGGGGCGCCTACCTGAAGCAGCAGCTCAAGGACAAGCTCATCGAGCACAAGCAATACATCGACAAATACGGCGAGGATATGCCGGAAATCCGGAACTGGAAGTGGGATCTGACACCATGAATAGGTTCAGACAACTGTGGAGCAATCTGCGGTCGAGCTTCTGGTTTGTGCCTTCTCTGATTGTCGTTTTCAGCATAGGCTTAGCGATAGCGTTGATCGAAGCAGACTCCGCCGGGAGCGACCGCTGGGCAGCCCAGTGGCCGCTCCTGTTCGGGGCAGGGGCGGAAGGCTCACGCGGGATGATGTCCACGATTGCCAGTTCGATGATATCCGTGGTGGGCGTCACGTTCTCGATGATCTTGGTGGTGCTGGTGCTGGCTTCGAGCCAATACACCTCGCGCATCCTGCGGAACTTCATGCGCAGCCGCGTCTCGCAGGTCGTGCTTGGGATCTTCGCCGGCATTTTCACTTATTGCCTGATCGTCTTGCGCACTATTCGCGGCGGAGACGAAGGAGCATTTGTTCCAAACCTGGCCGTGTTCTTCGGCTTCGTGCTGGCGCTCGGAGGTGTTGCCTCCCTCATGTTCTTCATTCATCACATCGCCTCTTCGATCCAGGCTTCCAACATCATCGCCTCGGTCTCTCAGGACACAATTGCGGCCATTGACCGGCTGTTTCCGGAAAAACTCGGACAAGGACCGGGCGAAGGCGATGATGACCAGACGCTACGCCCTCCAGCCGAGCGTAATTGGCGCACCGTCCCGGCCAAGGCGAGCGGCTATATCCAGAGCGTGAATAACGCGGCGCTTCTAAGCTTGGCGCGGGACAGGAAGACCATCGTCTGGATGGAGCACGGCATCGGCGAGTTCGTTGTCCAGAACACCGCACTGGTCTCACTCGACCTGGAAGACCCGCCGGATCAAGAGACGATTGACGCCCTGCAGGCGACTTTCAGCATCAGCCGCCACCGCACGGTGGAACAGGACGCAGCCTTCGGCATCAGGCAGATCGTGGATGTGGCGTTGAAAGCGCTCTCCCCCGGCGTCAACGACGTCACGACGGCCGTGACGTGCGTGGATTATCTGACGGCGATTCTGGCGCGGATAGCGCCTCGGCAAATCCCCTCATCGCACCGCTACGAGGAAGGGGAACTGCGAGTGATCGCTAAAGGTCCGAGCTTTAAGGGCTTGCTGGCCGAATCGTTCGACCAGATTCGAAACAACGCCAAAGGCAATGTAGCCGTCATATCGCGAATGCTCGACGCCTCACAAACCCTTGCCAGCTTTACGGCCAGTCCCCACCGCCGGCGGGCGCTTGGCGAACACGTGCAATGGATCGCCGAGTTGACCGAGCGTACCGTTGAGTCCGCCCATGACCGTGCGAGGATCGATACGCGGCTGGCGCGCGTGCGCAAAGCGCTCGAAGTTGATCCTGCTTTGGGCGCAAGGGAAGAGAAGTCAAACTGACGGTGGATCAACAGGAGAAACTATGGAAAACAAAACCGGTTTATCGAATCTAGGCGCGGTCGTCTCGGTGCGCGGCAGCGTCGTGGATGTACGGTTCGATGAACTCTTGCCGCCCATCTACTCGCTCCTTCGTGCGGGGGCGGACAAACAGATCTTCATCGAGGTGCTGGCGCAGCGCGATGCGCGTCACGTGCGCGGGATTGCGTTGACGCCGACGCAAGGTCTCGCTCGCGGCATGGTGGTGGAGGACACGGGCGGGCCGCTCAAAGCGCCAGTGGGCAAGGGCGTCCTCTCTCGCATGTTCGACGTGTTCGGCACCACCATTGACCGCGGAGCGGCGCTGTCCGATGTGCAATGGCGGTCCGTGCATCGGGCGCCGCCGCCGCTGGCTCGCCGTTCCACCAAGTCTGAGATCTTTGAAACGGGCATCAAGGTTATCGACGTGCTCGTGCCGTTGGAGCGCGGCGGCAAGGCGGGACTTTTCGGCGGGGCCGGGGTGGGCAAGACGGTTCTGCTTACAGAGATGATCCACAACATGATCGGTCACCAGGAAGGCGTGAGCATTTTCTGCGGCATCGGCGAGCGTTGCCGCGAGGGCGAAGAGCTTTATCACGACATGAAGGAAGCCGGCGTGCTGCCGAACATGGTGATGGTCTTCGGCCAGATGGACGAGTCGCCGGGCAGCCGGTTCCGCGTGGGCCTCGCCGCGCTGACGATGGCCGAGTATTTCCGCGACGACCAGCACCGCGATGTGTTGTTGCTCATCGACAACATCTTCCGCTTCATCCAGGCCGGCATGGAGGTATCCGGCTTGATGGGCCAGATGCCGTCTCGTCTGGGCTATCAACCCACGATGGGCACTGACCTGTCGAGCTTGGAGGAGCGGATCGCCAACACAGATACCGGCGCCATCACTTCGATCCAAGCGGTGTACGTGCCGGCGGACGATCTCACCGATCCGGCGGCGGTGCACACGTTCTCGCATCTCTCCGCGTCGATCGTGCTCTCGCGCAAGCGGGCAAGCGAGGGGCTTTTCCCGGCCATCGACCCTCTGCAATCCAGTTCCAAGATGGCTACGCCGGGCATCGTCGGCGAACGGCATTACTCCTTGGCCCATGAAATCCGCCGGACGCTTGCGCAGTACGCGGAACTCAAGGACATCATTGCCATGCTCGGCTTGGAGCAGCTTTCCCCGGATGACCGCAACGTGGTCGCCCGCGCCCGGCGGTTGGAGCGCTTTCTCACCCAGCCCTTTTTCACAACTGAGCAGTTCACCAGCCTCAAAGGACAGCTCGTCAGCCTGAAAGACGCTCTGGACGGCTGCGAGCAAATCCTGCGCGATGAATTCAAAGACTACCCGGAGAGCGCCTTCTACATGATCGGGAGGGTTGAAGAGGCAAAGAAGAAGGCTCAGCCCGACAAGGACCATACGAAGGTCGAGCATGCAAACTGATTTGCGGTGTGAAACGCAGCAGATACACCGCGCCGTCCAACGCCATGGTGGCGCTGGACGAGATGTAAACACTGCTGCACCAGACAGGAGGCAGAACATGCCTAAGAAAGACGGAACAGGGCCGGCGGGCAAAGGGGCGAAGAGCGGCGGGCAAAAGGGAAACTGCGCGGGAGCTAAACCCACGCGCAAACCCAAGGATGGGAGCGGCCAGGGGAAAGGAAAGGCACGGGGACGGTAACACATGACCGTCATGGTTGGGGGAGGGGGGCACGTGCCTCCCTCGCCCAGCGTGCCACCGGCACTCATGAATCTCAAACTTCTCCTGCCGTTTCAAGTCTTCGCCGAGAAGGCGGGCGTGTCGCGCATTGTGGCGGAGACACGGGAGGGTTCGTTTGGCCTCTTGCCACATCGACTCGATTGCGTGGCGGCGTTGACGCCCGGTATTCTGACCTACGAAACGGAGACGGACGGGGAAGTGTTCGTGGCCGTGGATGAAGGGGTGCTGGTCAAGACCGGCCCGGACGTGCTCGTTTCCGTGCGCCGGGCGATCGGCGGAACAGACCTCGGGCAATTGCAGGCCACAGTGGAGCAGGAGTTTATGGCCCTCGACGAGCACGAGCAGAGCGTGCGTTCAGTGCTGGCGAGAATGGAAACCGATGTCATCCGCCGCCTGGTGGAGGTCCATCATGACTGACAAATCCGACGACAGACCTTTGAAGTCGAAGCCGTCGTTCAGTCAGGAGGTTGGCGCGAAGGCGGCGCGCAAGCTCAAGGCGCGGCGTGATTCGCAGGGCGTCTGGTTCGGCCTTGGCATGATGGGGCTCATCGGCTGGTCGGTAGTCGTTCCGACGCTGCTCGGCGCAGCGCTTGGCCTCTGGTTGGACCGCCGCCATCCGGGAGCCCATTCCTGGACGCTGGCGTTGTTGGTTGCCGGACTCGCGATCGGCTGTCTGAACGCCTGGCATTGGGTGGTCAAGGAAGACAAGGAAATACGCGCACACGACGAGGACGATTATGAATGAACCACTGACTCTGGTGTTGGCTTTGGTGGCGGGCGTTGTGCTCGGAACGATGTTCTTCGGTGGCCTTTGGTGGACGGTGCAGAGAGCGGTCTCGGCCAAGCGGTCGGCACTGTGGTTGCTCGGTAGCCTGGCGCTGCGAACGAGCATTGCTCTGGCTGGTTTCCTCGTGATCGCACGCAGTCACTGGGAGCGGTTGCTGCTGTGCCTCGTCGGATTCGTCATAGCACGTTTGGTGGTGACGTGGCTGATCCGCTCGCCGGGAGAATCCCAAGCTCGCCCGGCACAGGAGGCCATCCATGCACCTTAGTCCCGACGAGGTGGTCTTCTGGCAATACGGGATTCTCGAGCTCAACGCCACCATTGTGTTCACGTGGGGGCTGATGCTCTTCCTGGTTGTCGGTTCGAGACTCATCACGCGCAAACTCTCCTTGGACCTGGAACGTTCCCCCTGGCAAAACCTCCTGGAAATTATCGTTACCACGATCGAGAAACAGATCGAAGAGGTCGGCCTCCGCCATCCGGAGAGATACCTCGCCTTCCTGGGCACGCTCTTTCTTTTCGTCGCCACGGCAAGCCTCTGCACCGTCATTCCGGGTTACGAGCCGCCGACGGGATCGCTCTCAACCACGGTTGCGCTCGCGCTGTGCGTCTTTGTGGCCGTGCCGCTTTTCGGCATCGAAGAGCAAGGCGTGGGCGGCTATCTCCAGTCCTATGTGAAGCCGACCTTCATCATGCTGCCGTTCAACATCATCAGCGAGCTTTCGCGCACGCTGGCCCTGGCGGTCCGACTTTTCGGCAACATGATGAGCGGGGCGATGATCATCGCAATCCTGCTCACCATCACGCCCTTCATCTTCCCCATCATCATGACGCTGCTCGGTCTGCTCACCGGCATGGTGCAGGCCTATATATTCAGCATCCTGGCCGCGGTGTATATCGCGGCCGCCACGCGCGTTCGCAAACCTGAATCCGAACCCGAGGCGGAGCCAGACCAGTGAGCCAACAACGCAAGCAAGCAAAGGAGATACTGCCATGGATAGCATGACCATTATCGCGATGATATCCATCGTCATCGCCGGCATCACCACGGGCTTTGGTACCATGGGGCCTGCACTGGCGGAAGGCCGGGCGGTCGCCACGGCGCTGAGCTCGCTGGCCCAGCAGCCTGACGCCTCCGCCAAAATCACACGGACCCTGTTTGTCGGTCTGGCGATGATCGAGTCCACGGCCATCTACTGCTTCGTCATCTCGATGATTCTCATCTTCGCCAACCCGTTCTGGAGGCACGCCATCGCCCAAACCGCCGGGAAGTAACCTATGCTCATCAATTGGTTCACGGTCGGTGCGCAGGCGCTCAACTTCCTCATCCTGGTGTGGTTGATGAGGCGTTTTCTCTACAAGCCCATCCTCGGCGCCATCGCCGCGCGGGAGAAGCGTATCGCCACGGAGCTCGCCGACGCCGACGCGAAGAAGGCCGAAGCCGGGAAGGAGCGCGACGAGTTCCAGCAGAAGAACGAGGAGTTCGACCAGCAGCGCGCCGCCCTCTTGGGCAAGGCGACGGACGAGGCGAACGCCGAACGTCAGCGGCTCCTCGAAGAAGCGCGGCAAGCAGCCGATACTCTGAGTGCCAAGCGCCAGGAGACGCTGAGAAACGATGCCCACAACCTGAATCAAGCTATCCGTCGCCGGACCCGGCAGGAAGTGCTTGCCATCGCACGAAAGGCGCTGACGGATCTCGCCACAACGAGTCTGGAAGAACGCATGGGCGAGGTATTCACTCGCCGCTTGCGAGAAATGGACGGTGAGGCGAAAGAACGTCTCGCCGAGGCGCTCAAGACAGCGTCTGAGCCCGCGCTCGTGCGCAGCGCGTTCGACTTGGGCGCGGAGCAACGCGCTGCGATACAGAAGGCGCTCAACGAAACCTTCTCCGCTGAAATCCGCGTCCGGTTCCAAGCCGCACCGGACGTGATCAGCGGGATTGAGCTCACCGCGAATGGTCACAAGGTGGCCTGGAGCATCGCGGAGTATCTCGCGTCGCTGGAAAAGGGCGTCGACGAGCTTCTAAAAGAGAAGGAGAGGCCTGAAGCCAAGGCCGAGCCTGAGCGTGAAGTACCTGCCCCCGCAACAAAGAGCCAATGAACGTGGAACCTGAGAGTCTCCAGAGCGTTCTCGACAGCACGTTTACCGCAATCGGCCAGGTGATGGAAACATTTGCCCCGGAACTGACGCCACGAGAGGTAGGAACCGTCATCAGTGTCGCCACCGGCATCGCCAAGGTGTCGGGTCTCCCCGGCGTGGGATTTGATGAGTTGGTGACGTTTTCCGACGATATTCTCGGCATCGCGTTCAACGTGGACGAGGACGAAGTCGGGGTCGTGCTTCTCGGCGAATACTGGGGTCTGCACGCGGGCGATGAAGTCGAGCGCACGGGCCGGGTCATGGACGTAGCCGTGGGCGACGGATTGCTGGGACGCGTCATCGACCCGCTCGGCCGGCCACTGGATGGGCAGGGGTCGCTGGGCGCCAGCGAGCGCCTGCCCATCGAACGCCCCGCCGCGCCGATCATGGACCGCGCACCCGTGACCGTGCCACTCCAGACCGGCCTTGTTGTCATCGATGCACTTATTCCTATCGGGCGCGGGCAGCGCGAATTGATTCTGGGCGATCGCCAGACGGGCAAGACCGCCATCGCGATCGACACCATCCTGAACCAGCGCGGGAAGAACGTGCTCTGTGTCTACTGTGCGATCGGCCGGCGCGCTTCCGCCGTCGCCAAGGTCGTCGCCGACCTCCGCGAAAGAGGCGCAATGGATTACACCGTGGTGGTCGTGGCCGAGGGCAACGACCCGCCCGGTCTCGAGTACATCGCTCCCTACGCCGCGACCAGCATCGCCGAGTTTTTCATGGAAGCGGGTCGCGACGTGCTGATCGTATACGACGACCTCACGCAACACGCGCGCGCGTATCGTGAGCTTTCCCTCCTGCTCCGTCGCCCCCCCGGGCGCGAAGCCTTCCCCGGCGACATCTTCTACATTCATTCGCGCATGCTGGAACGGGCAACGCATCTGCGCAAGGAACGCGGCGGTGGCTCGCTCACGGCTCTGCCGATCATCGAGACCGAAGCGCAGAACATCTCCGCCTACATCCCAACCAACCTCATTTCCATCACGGACGGGCAGATATACCTGTCGCCGTCGCTGTTCGAGTTGGGCGTGCTGCCGGCGGTCGATGTCGGCAAGTCCGTTTCGCGTGTCGGCGGCAAGGCGCAACGCGCGGCTCACCGCGCGGTAGCGGGCGATCTCAAGCTCGCCTACGCACAGTTCGAGGAACTCGAGACCTTCGCCCGATTCGGCGCCCGCCTGGATGAAAACACGCGCAAGATCATCGAGCATGGACGGCGCATTCGCGCCTGCCTCAAGCAGCCGGAATTCGCCCCACTGTCGATGCCCGCACAAATCGCCATCCTGCTGGCGTTGACCGCGGAACTCTTCGATGCGGTGCCGCTTGACCAGATGACGGACGCCGAGCACGCCGTGCATGAGGCGGCGGCGAAGATCCCGGCACAGGTATGCGCGCGATTCGAGACCGCCACGGAATTGAATGACGAGGATCGGAAGACGATTGTTGAAATCGCCCGCAAAGCGCTCGTCGGTTTCCAACCCAAGCCGGACGCCAAACCAAGAGCCAAAGCCGAACCCGAACCCCGAGCCGAACCTGGCCCTGACGGCATGTCCGCGTCGGACACCCCGACGGACGCCAAACCGAAACCCCAGCCGGAGACCGAACCGGAGTCCAAGCCTGAGGCCATGGAGAAGTCATGAGCAACACCATGGCGAGCCTGAGCCGAAAGATCAGCAGCGCCGGCGATCTCCAATCCGTTGTCCGCACTATGAAGACCCTGGCCGCCTCGAGTGTCGGACAGTACGAGAAATCGGTGCGCGCGTTGGCCGACTACTATCGAACCGTCGAGCTGGGGTTGGGTGCGTGCTTTCGGGAAAGCGGGCGAGCGGGCTTCACGGTTGAACGAACAGAACAAACCGATGCGGGCGCGATCGGCGCGATCGTGTTCGGTTCAGACCAGGGACTGGTGGGCCAGTTCAACGACGTGGTCGCCGATTACGCGATCAAGACCCTCGCAGCCCTGCCCGGAAAGCCCGAGGTCTGGGCGGTCGGCGAGCGCGTTCATGCGCGACTGGCAGACGCGGGACTGTCGCTGATGGGACTCTTCGCCGTGCCGAACTCCGTGCAGGCCATCACCCCGCTCGTCGGGCAGATTCAAATTGAAAGCGAAGCGCATCGGGCCAAGACCGGGTATGCGCGTCTCTATGTCTTCCATAACCGCCCGCAGTCCGGGGCGCTCTACGAACCGGTCAGCCAGCGGTTCTTGCCCCTCGACGCGCAATGGAAACAACGCATGGCCGAGGTTCGCTGGCCGACCAAAAATCTGCCCGAAGTTATGTGCGGCGGCATTGCGACTCTGCGTGCACTCATCCGCGAGTATCTCTTCATCTCGCTGTTCCGGGCATGCGCAGAATCCCTCGCGAGCGAAAACGCGAGCCGCCTGGCAGCGATGGAACGTGCCGACAAGAATATCAACGAGTTGCTAAAGACCCTCCATGGCACATTCCACCGTTTGCGCCAGAGCAGCATCGACGAGGAGCTATTCGACGTCATCTCCGGCTTCGAGGTGTTGAGCGTCGAGGAAAAGTGATGCACAATGGCATTGGGCAATGCCGAGCGGGATAGCAGCTTTGCCCAGAAAGGAGCATGACATGGAGCTGGTCAGGACCTTTCTCGCCGCGCGCTTCAGCGGCGCCGAGCGTCATCGTTGCCGTCTGGCGGAGGTGTCGAGACTCGAAGGCCGACAGAAGTCCTTATGAACGAGAAGCTGAAATGCGCCTCGCGACAGATCGTTCTCCTGCGACATGGGGAAAGCGTTTGGAACAAGGAAAATCTCTTTACAGGCTGGACGGATGTTGATTTATCCGATCGCGGCCGAGAAGAGGGGCAGGAGGCCGGCCGTTGCCTGAAAGTACACGGGTTTACGTTCGACGTCGCGTTCACTTCCGTGTTGAAGCGTGCGATACGAACCCTGTGGCTCGTGCTCGATGAAATGGATCTGATGTGGATACCCGTCCACCGGGATTGGCGGTTGAACGAGCGGCACTATGGCACCCTGCAGGGGCTGAACAAAGACGTGACAGCCAAGAAGTTCGGTGAGACGCAGGTCAAGCTGTGGCGGCGAAGCTACGACATTCAGCCACCCGCCCTCGAAGAGGAAGATACACGACATCCCCGACACGATGCACGCTACAAAGAACTCCGCCAGGAAGAGATTCCCGCTACGGAATGTCTGAAGGACACCTTGGTTCGCTTCTTGCCATGTTGGCATGATCGCATCACGCCGTTGGTTTGTTCCGGGAAGCGCGTGCTGCTTGCAGCGCACGTGTTCTGGGGGGTCAGGCTTTGGTATTTGGAAATAAGCGGTCTACTTGCGGTTTGCGGGATCGGACCAAGCTAATCCCTTGCTGAAAAAGGATAACGTACCATCATTACGGCCGGTTTCGCGCCCTGGAAACAAACCTGTATGGGTTCATCTTTCCGCTTCCAAGTCCCATAGTGTTCGACATTTTCGAGATCTAGTGATCGCCAGCACTACTCATTTCACCCGTCTTCGTCCCTTCTCTGACGGACTACGTCATGGTTTTGCTTCCTACGAAGGAAACTCCGCACCCAAGACGTATAATGCGCGACCAAGCTCATGGGCTTGCTTGTAGGAGGCTTCACAAACAAAAACGACACCTCAAGCTCCGATTGCGCCTATTTTTGAAATTTTTTCCCTTACATCATAAAGCATTAACTCGGTCGATCATGAAACACACGTATATCAAAATATCAAAGCCCGACCCCATTACACTTTATCTGCATCAATTCTCATTTCCGGAAGGCCGAGTTCGACAACTATGGCATTGAATGTATTCCCTAAAGAATTCCCAAAACCATTGTTTACTACCAGATCGAAATAGTTATCTACAAGTCCCCGGTTCTCCTCTATGAAATCCATGTCTCTATCAATCGACCTTACTCTTGCCTCGATATCATCAGTAGGCAATAGACGATTTCGGGAACGCCATTTAAGCAAACTTCTATCAGCCGTTAAAAGTACAGCGGTGTGTGAAATGCCCAATTCCTCAAGAATGGCTCGATCTTGTGCAAGTGTCTCGAAATGTGTGAAAACAGCAAACATGGTTCCAGGTTGCGTGGCTGTATTGAGTAGATGTGTCCGTTCAAATCCATATCGTTCGTCTCGTTTAAAATACGAAAACAACACGTT
>Ga0272441_10005949_pt1 | contig 20821 bp, 16 predicted proteins | sample SSMProp6N_FD_193582 | JGI IMG/M metagenome (GOLD analysis project Ga0272441, IMG submission 193582) | Marine sediment archaeal communities from Little Sippewissett salt marsh, Falmouth, MA, United States - SSM-Prop-6N | ecosystem: Environmental > Aquatic > Marine > Wetlands > Sediment ...
GGATGGAACGGATCTCCAGTTCACCTATGATGCGTGCGACCGGCTCATGACCGCGAACGGTGTGACCCTGACCTGCAACGCTGAAGGGCATATCACGAACACGGAAAACCCGGGGACGGATTTCGGCGCCACCTATGATGACGGGGGGAACCTGAAAACAGTTACGTACAACAACGGCCTCTTCACCGTTACCTATACCTATGATGCCGCTACCGGGCTTCTCTCCCGGGTTGCGGATGATCTCACGGGAACACAGTTGAATTTTGCCTATGACCATGACCGGAGGCTCGTCGGCATCACCAGGCCCAATGGAGTGAATACGGTCTATAGGTATGACGGCAGTTCCCGGATTACAGGCATCCAGGATGGAAGTGTTATCGACCTGCAGTACACCCTGAACGATGCAGGAGAGGTAACCCGCGTAAGCGGTACCATGCCTTTGGAGCCCTATGATTTCCTTGAAGTGCACAGCGCTTCCTACACCTATGACGCGACAGGCCAGGTGTCCAGCCAGGGGTTTGAGTATGACGGCCGGGGAAGACTGATGGCATCTCCGGGTATGACCTGCGCCTGGGACGGTGCATCCCGCCTGGTGGGAGTGAACGATGTCACCCTTGCCTACAACGGCCTTGGGGACCTCATCACCCGCACCGACGGAGCGTCAACCATCCATTATTATTACAATTATGCCATCGGCCTGCATCCTGTCACGGCGGAAAAGGACGAAGGAACAGGCCAGTTCCTTCGGTACTACGTCTGGACCCCGGGGGGAGAACTGCTGTATATGATCGACGCGGCAGAGGACAACAAGGTTTTCTTTTATCACTTCGATCGTACCGGATCGACGCTGGCACTTACAGACAGCACCGGTGCAGTGACCGATTCCTACGTCTACACTCCCTATGGCACGCTCCTTGGCCACAGCGGGACCAGTACGCAGCCCTTCACCTTTATCGGGAAGCAGGGGGTACGTCAGGAAGGAAGTTCAGGCACCCTCTACCACATGCGGGCCCGTTATTATGATGCCGAAACCAGGCGGTTCCTCTCGCGGGACCCGGTCTGGCCTCAGGTGTATGACGCCCAGGAATTAATCCCCTATCAATATGCAAGAACAAATCCCCTCACATGGCAGGATCCTTCCGGATTATTTAGAACCGATGAAAGCCTTTGGTTCGCGGGAGCAGGAAAGAATCAAGGCGCAGGCTTGACCGGGAAAGGTCTTCTGGATGCTGCCGATTTAGGTAAAAAAGGTACCGCACTTATTAAAACAACGAAACGCATCTATAAGGGGATAAAGACGGTGAGGGCGGTTAAGGGATCCAGCACGGGGCTGAAAGCGTTTATAATGACATTGAAAACGGCCAACATGAGGGCGAAGACCCAGGGCGGTGCCGCCGGACTGGTTATCGGAGGTATCCTGGATACCGCAATTGCCGCTGAACGGATTTACCAGATGGCGGATGCGCATCGAAATTCCGTCCGGGTCGGTGAGGAGAATAAGTTTGTCTGGTATGATCCTTTGACCTGGGTTGGCAACAGGGCGGGAAAGCTTTTCGGAGATTGGTGGTACAAAAAAGAGGACGAAAAATACAGAGGGCGTTCATATGATGAATCCATCGTGGGGAATCACGTTTCAATTGCCAAGGTGATGCAGCTGGTTAAAAAGAGAGACCCTGCCGCGCTGAAGTTCCTGCAATCCAGGGAAGCGCGGCGTATTTACCATCTACTGCTCCAGGAACGCTACCACATGTCGCCATTAGGTGAACAATACGGGGTACAATATATGATGCCATAAACGGAATAAATCAAAGACCAGCGGTTCTCAGGATGTTGGACAGCAAATGGAGCCGTGTATTAGATGAAAATGTATGGTAACAATTTGTTACGACCCATGATAGTTCCAACCAGTATGCAAGGAGGAACGAAATGAAAAGGGTTTGTTGGTGCTTCATGACCGTGATCCTGGTCATCGCCACCTTCCTGATTGTGGTCCCGACGGATATTCAGGCCGCGACGATTACTTATATCTACGACGATGCCGGACGGCTTACCGGCGTTTCCTATGGAGAAGACAGGGGCATGCGTTACACCTACGACCCGGCCGGAAATCTCCTCTCCTACAATTCATTTCTCTACGGGGATATCGACATGAACGGTGAGCTGCAACTCACGGACGCCATCCTTATCCTTCGCCTGCTTTCCTCCGGGCAGGGAGACGTGACTTCCGATGCCGGCGACGTAAACAACGACAGACGGATCGGATATCAGGAAGCCCTCTATATATTACAGAAGGTTGGCGATATCCGCTGAGAAGTTCTCGGGGTCGCATTTTTATCCTTTAATATTGCTGCCATGCATTTTTCCGCTTAATGCCAACCGGATAAGTCAAAAGGAGATCTGATCCCGTATTTCCCCGAAGTTCCAAAGTTCCTGAGTGCCAGAGTAAAAAGCAATCAGCAGATTTATCGGCGTTTTGAAATTGGCACTGTTAATAAGAATTCTGGATTCCGGATATCCACTTACACGGATTCCGGAATGACAACTTGGTGTTTCCCGGGATTACTTCGTTCCTTTCATTATCAAAATTCTCCGAAGGGGAAGGCAACTTTAAACTTTAAACTTGGAACTTGAAACTGTTTCTGATTGCTGCTGGCTGAAAGCTGCATCAATGATAATCAATCAGCCCGTCGATGCGTTCATACAGATCCTTTACGGCGTCGTCGAGGTTTTCCACCTCGGCGGTGACGGCCTGTTCGGGGCAGACCATGAGGCAGCGGCCGCAGCCTTTGCAGAGGGCGGGATCGATGAAAATAACGCCGTCGTGGAGACTGCGTGCACCGATGAAGCATTCGTCGACACAGATCCCGCAGCCGGTGCATAATTCAGCTTTCGTGTCGATGGTGAGACCCTTCAGCTTAATGACCGAGTCCTGTGATACCTCGGGCAGGTACTTCAAGGAATTCCTGATAACGCAGCAGCAGCTGCAGCAGAAGCAGACCGTCAGGAGTTTTCCCCGGTCGCGGACGCCCCAGATGATATTGTCCGCCCTGAAACGGCCGACAAAGGGGACGAGGCCGTCGGCGATGCAGCGGTCCACATGGGTCAGGGCCTCTTCGACGGAGACGTGCCTGCATACACCCGTGTCGATCTCCCGAGCCCCTTCGCCCAGGAGCAGGCATCCCAGTTCTATGTCATGATTCTCGCACTTGTTGCCGTCACGGCAGGTGCAGCGCCGGATGATTGCCCGGTGGGCCGAGGATCTGATGACTTCCTCGAGGACCCGCCGCGGTATGAGGGAGTCTCCCGTTCCCGCAACCTCTTCGTTGATGGGGAGGTAGGTGATGTGGAAGTTCCTGCCGCTCAGGAGGGGCACCGTCACGAAGGACGAGAGCTTTCCCAGGAAGGTCCGCCCGGTTCCCTGCAGCGTCCTGCGGAGAAAGGGAAAGAGAAAGGCCTGAATGGCCATCCACCATCGGGGTCGTATCGACATGGATCACGTCACTTTCGAAGAAGTTGAGAGTTTTACCTCAGTTGATGAATTTCCGGAACCATCAGAAATCACGTCCCGCATGTCCGTCCGCTACAGGCCCACCTCCACCCGGTAGGTTACCTTGACCTCGCCGTCCTTCGGAACCTTCACGTCAAAGCGGATCGTAAAGGCGTCCACTTTTTTGTAAGGATGGCTGCTCCGGAGAATATTCCAGTTGCCGTAAAGTGGTTCGACGATTCCCACGGTGACGGCTTCATCTTTATGGTTCCGCAGGACGACTTCCCATTCCGTTTCAAAGCGCTTCGTGGTTATCTGCCTGAAATCTTCCTGGTGCCGTTCGGCCACGATGTCGAAGGCCTCACCGATTTTCAGCCTGACCTCTTCATCCTTCGGCGTGTGATCGACCCGGTCCTCCCCGACGAACTGCTGGCTCCCGCCGGTATCTTCCTTATAGACACGAATGGTTCCCCCGGGAAGGGGCATGCCCAGATTGTTGCTCTCGGCATTTTTGAACGTGACGAAGACTTCCACCGGCTGTTTCGGATTCTGTTGCCGGTAACGCCGTGTGAAGTATGAACTGACGCCGTAGACGAGAAATTCTTTTTCGATATTCACCCCTGCCGCTTCAAAGAGGCTGATCTGTTTGGTCTGTTTGTCCTTGATGGTCGTTTTCCGCTGCAGGTCGTAGATGTGGTATTCAAAAAACTGTTGTTCCGCAAACTGGGGAGCGGCGGCCATCTTGGCCCGGTCCATTTCATATAGCTGTTCCACGCGGGGTGCTTCGGCACGGTGAATCTCTCCGGCGATCAATTTCAGCACGGCGTTTTTATACATTGCTCCGCTCCGGTTGTCGATGGTCACCCAGCCCGATAGATCGGAGGCGGTATCATCGGCGTTCACTACCATGATGTAGTCCGCCTTCCAGTTTATGTTGTTGGTGAGATAGGATACCTGGAGGTCCAGCGGTTTCTTGCTTTGATGTTCGTAGAGCCAGGTCAGCGTAGGCTTTGCAATGAGATTTTCGGGAATTTCAGGAAGGACTTTGATTCCCGGGTGCCCGAGATAGATCTCATTATTTATCCGGTAAATCTGGCCCTGGTTGTTGCTCAGGAGCGTGGCTTCAACTGTATCCTTGCGGTCCTGATACCGGTTCCAGTCGATAATCTTGATCTTCCTGCCCACATATTTATCGAGGAGTTTCTCCGAGTTCATAAGGTCGTATTCGTAATTCTGCTCGAGCACCATGAAATTCTCAGTGTCATTCAATGATTTGATGTGGACGGTGACGGGCATGATCGACGCGGCCACGTCCATGAATCTGAGTTCTCCCCGGCCGGCGGGCATCGATATGGTGCGCCTGTCTTTAATAAGTCCGAGATTGCTGTTGTAGACGGTTACTTCAACGCCGACCTGATCATCGATGGTGCTTTTTGATGCCGATATGTCGGCCATTACGGGGGAGACGCAGAAGATCACTACAAGGCTTATAATGCAGCTGACATATTTCATCATGTCCTCTCCTTTTTTAATGATTCTGATGCGTGTGGGGAAATATAGCATAATTCCGCTGTGAACAGTAATGTTGTTTCAATATTTACATTACAGGGGGCCCCGATCTGTGTTAAAAGTCACAAACAACCTGATTATATCCTATACCATGCAGGAAAAGAATATATGGTCAAGACAGTGATAGTTCTTCTGGCGGGGATTACCTCCATATCCTTCGCGGCTATCTTCATACGATTCTGCGACGACGTGCCCGCGATCATGATCGCCACTTATCGCCTTGTCATCGCTTCGGCGGTGCTTCTGGTCATGTGCAGAATCAAGGGGGCTGCCTTCAGACACGTGGGAAGAAGAGAATTACTTTTTTCACTTCTGGGAGGTGTCTTTCTGGCTTTCCATTTCGTAACCTGGATTACGTCGCTGAAATATACCTCCGTGGCGAGCAGCGTGGTCCTGGTGACCACCAATCCAATTTTCGTGGGTATCTTTTCCTATGTCGTTTTGAAGGAGAAGCAGAATGTTGAACTGATCATCGGGATCGTGCTCTGTTTTGCCGGAAGCATTATGATCGCGATCGGAGACGGGGGGCTTCAGAATTTTGCCCTGAGCGGCAGGGGGGCGGTTATCGGCGATATCCTTGCCCTGGTCGGCGCGGTCATGGCGAGCGGTTACCTTATCGTAGGAAGCAGGGTCAGGGAGAAACTCGACATCCTGACCTACATTACCATCGTCTTTTCCATGAGTGCCGTCCTGCTTCTCATCATGTCCTTTGTGCTGCGGATTCCTTTCGGCGGATACAAAGCTTCCTCCTATCTCTTTATGGTTCTGCTGGCGGTAATTCCCCAGCTTATCGGTCACACGGCATTTAACTGGGCGCTGAAACATCTGAAGGCGAGCATGGTGGCGATTACCATCCTCGGGGAGCCCATCGGTGCAACCATACTTGCCTATCTCTTTTTCGGGGAGACGGTGCGCACCTTTCAGATAATCGGGATCGCACTCATTTTCACCGCGATTGTCGTCGCCTCGCGAAAAGGAAAGAAGACGCCCTACCGGGCGGTGTCGGGATAGTGGCGGTCCATGCAGGAAACCGCAACCTGATGAATCAGTTATCACTTCTATAATTGAACCGGTCAAAGATCATGCCGGACGTAATCCGGCATCCGGTCTCCCCTTGGATTCCCGGTGCGCGGGAATGACAGTGCTCTTGCTGTAGCTTGCCGATTTATCGGCGTTTTTATTTGACGTCGACCGATTACTTGCACTCGGCAGCGCAAAAATATGGTGAATCAGGTAGTTACGGGAAAGACCGTGACAAAGTTCCTGAGTATTATTCCACGGGCAGCCGGTCTTACCCCGGATTCCCGCTTCCGCGAAGATAACGGCCGGTTCGTATTTTTTAGACAAATAATAACAGTTACTTGACTTCTAATGCCGCGCAAATATTTTCTTGACTATAAAGGATGTAAATGGTATGACCTCTTACCAGTTACTCATCAATTACCGGTCAGGGAGTACAGACCATGCCGACCGATACACTTCATCCCTTGCGTCCCGCACAATACGCCGAACAGAAGATAGTTACGTCCATACTTGACGGTACCTATCCGCCGGGTTCGTTACTGCCGAGCGAGCGGGTCTTTGCCGAGCAGATCGGTGTGACACGGCCGACACTGCGGGAGACACTGCAGCGGCTGGCGAGTGAGGGGTGGGTGACCATTCATCACGGCAAACAGACCGTGGTCAATGATTACTGGAAAGAGGGCGGCCTGCGCATGCTCGGCACCACGGCAAAATTCGGACAGTTTCTGCCGAAGGAGTTCATATCCCATCTCCTCGAGGTCAGGGTCACGATGTTTCCCGCCATTGCCGGACGTGCCGTGAGTCATGCGCCGGGTGTGCTGACGGATTATCTCCGGGATCATCAAAGGCTCGATGATGATCCCGGGGCCTTTGCCCGTTACGACTGGGGCCTGCAGGTGCTGATTGCCCAGGAGTCACGGAATCCGATCTATCTGTTAATACTTAACGACTTTTCCTCCATATTCAACATGATGGCGCCTCACTACTTTTCCCTCGAGAAGGGGCGGGAGGCGTCGCGTACCTATTATGCCAACCTGTTGCGGGACATCGTTAACGGAGGCATGGAGGTGGAGGATATTGTGCGTGACGCGCTGGCGAAAAGCGTCGCCATCTGGCGCGAACTTGCCGAATAGAAGGGAGTTGTCATGGAACGGTGGAATGGATGGGGTGATGAGAGAATTCACATGGAGTTGCCTCCAAAGGCCGAAGCGTTGCTCGAAGGTCTCGTGGGGGAAAGCAGGCGGCAGACCGATTATCCTCTCGATGAGATATTAAAGCAGATTCCCGATTCCCGTCTTCCTGCACACGCTGCGATTTCGCGGGATCGTCGCGAGCGGCTTGTTCACGCCCATGGTCAAAGTCTGCCGGATTGGGTGGATTTGCGTTGCGGTACCTTGAAACGTTTCCCCGACGGTGTTGCCTGTCCCACGACAGGTGAAGAACTGGAAGAACTCCTGAAGTATGCCGAAAAAAATAATATTGTGGTGATCCCGTACGGCGGCGGTACAAGCGTCGTCGGTCACCTCGAAGTGCCCCGCGATGACCGGCCGGTGCTTTCGATTTCGATGAAACGGTTCAAACGGATGACGGTCATTGAACCTTCCAGCCTTCTTGCTACCTTTGAAACGGGCATCTGCGGTCCCGACCTGGAAGCCCGGCTGCGCGGGCAGGGGTTCACGCTCGGCCACTACCCCCAGTCCTTTGAGTATTCATCGCTGGGGGGGTGGATCGTGACCCGCTCGAGCGGTCAGCAGGCCATGCATTATGGTGGAATCGACAGTCTCTTTGTCGGCGGGGAAGTACTGACACCGAGAGGAACACTGCGGCTGCCCGACGTGCCCACGTCGGCGGCCGGTCCCGACCTGCGGCAGTTCGTCCTCGGCTCCGAGGGCCGGATGGGCGTGTTGACCAGGGCGACCATGAAGATATCGCCCGTTCCCGAAGTGGACGATGTTTACGGCGCCTTTTTCCCCTCCTGGGACGATGCCCTGGAGGCGGTGCGTGTTCTTGCAGGAAGCGGGCTGCCCCTCTCCATGATCCGGTTGAGCAATCCCGTGGAGACCATGACGAATCTCTATCTTGCCGGTCATGAGCGTGAGATCGCCCTGCTGAAGAAATATTTGGGGATACGCGGCATTTCCGAACAGGGCTCCTGCATGTGCCTGATCGGTTTCATCGGTTCGAAAAAACTTGCCAGGGCCGTCAGGGGCGAGGCCTTCTCGATTATCCGGAAATATAAGGGTATCTCAGTGGGCAGGCCCATGGGAAAAGCCTGGAAGAAGAATCGCTTTCAGGCCCCCTACCTCCGGAATACCCTCTGGGATATGGGATACGCCATCGATACCCTCGAGACATCGCTGCCCTGGGATCGGGTTGACGACACGGTGCAGGAGATTGAACGGGTCATCGGCAAGGGACTGCTTCCCTGGGATGAGAATGTGCACGTATTCACGCATCTCTCACGTCTCTACCCCATCGGATCGAGTATTTACACCACCTATGTATTCCGGATAGCCGATACTCCCGAAGAGACCATCGAACGCTGGAAGACACTGAAGAACGCCGCAAGCCGGGTCATTATCGATGCCGACGGACCGATCAGCCATCAGCATGGTGTGGGGATCGATCACAAACCCTATCTCGAAGCCGAGAAAGGGGCTCTGGGAATGGAAATTGTCGACAGGGTCTTCGACGTGATCGACCCGGACAAACGCATGAATCCGACAAAATTACTGTAACGGCGACGAAACATTCAGATAACGCATGATGTGCAGCAAGGATTCATTACAGACGAAGCATAAAAAAGAGGGCGTGAAAAATGAACATTAACACCATTCAGGAAAACTGGGACCTTATCGTTGTCGGCGGCGGTATTACGGGTGCCGGCATCTTCCGGGAAGCCGTCCGCATGGGGTTGAAGGTGCTTCTCCTGGAACAGAAGGATTATTCCTGGGGAACATCGAGCCGGTCCACCAAACTGGTGCACGGTGGCCTGCGCTACCTGCGTGAAGGGCACCTGCTGCTCACGAAAGCCGCCGTTGAAGAACGCGAGCGGATGCTGAGGGAAGCCCCCGGCCTTGTGGAACAGGTAGGGTTCCTGATGCCGGTCTACAAGGGATCGGGACCGGGAAAATGGACCGTCGATATCGGCCTCCTGCTCTACGACCTGATGGCCCGGGAGAAACAGCACAAGTTTTTCGATCAGGAGGAATTTACCCGCCTGTCGCCCCATATCAAGACGGAAGGCCTTGTCGGAGGCTTTCGCTTTTACGACGCCCAGGTCGATGACAGCCGGCTGGTGCAGCGCCTGATAAACGAATCCGTGGAAGCGGGAGGCTGTGCCCTGAATTATACGACGGTGAAAGCGGTGCTGCGCAACAAGAAGGGCGAAGTGGTGGGCGTGGCCGCCGAGGATACGGAAACGGGAGAGTCGCGGGAGATTCAATCCCGGACTGTGATCAACGCCACCGGTGCCTGGGGGGAACGGTTGCATCCCTCGCCCCATCGAAAACGGTACCTCCGTCCCCTGCGAGGCAGCCATCTCATATTTCCGTCCTGGGCCCTGCCGATTGACCAGGCCGCGGCATTCATCAATCCCGTCGACGGAAGGGGCTTTTTCGCCATTCCCTGGGAGGGCGCCGTTCTCGTGGGGACCACCGATATCGATCACAAAGAGGACCTTTCAAAGGAACCCGTGATTACGGCGGAAGAAGTCGCCTATCTCATGGAAGCCATCACCTGTTATTTTCCCTCCGTCGGTCTGAAGGAAGAGGACTGCCTGTCAACCTTCGCGGGAGTCCGGCCCGTCCTGAGCGAGGGGAAAGTGTCGCCTTCGGAGGAATCGAGGGATTATGCGGTATGGAAAAAAGACGGACTCGTGACGGTGACGGGAGGGAAACTGACCACCTTCCGCCGGATGGCCTGGGACACCCTCAAGGCTGCCGGTTCTTCGTTGCCGGCCGTGGAAAGCATTGACAAACGGGACCCCGTCTTTTCAACGGTACCGGAAAAACCGAAGAAGAGTCACGGCCTGCCGAAGAGAGAATGGAGGCGCCTCTACGGACGTTATGGTGCCGCGGCCGATGACCTGGTCGGTGCGGCCACTGTCGATGACCTGAAGCCCATCCCCGGGACCACCACACTCTGGGCGGAAATTCCCTTCGTGGCGGGACGCGAGCAGGTGCGGCATCTCTCTGATCTTCTGCTGAGACGTCTTCGTATCGGACTGTTGACGTCCCGGGGGGGGAGGGAACATATCGACCGGGTGCGTCGGCTCTGCAGTTCGTCGCTGCCCTGGAATGATTTGCGCTGGGAAGATGAAATCGCCATGTATTACGGAATATGGGAACGTGCCCACTCGCTTCCCGCTAAAAAAAATGAGGGATGATCATGAGCGAAAAAGACCTGCTGCTGTCTATCGATAACGGAACTCAGAGTTTGAAAGCACTGATCTATGACCTTGAGGGTAATTTGCTGGCGCGACAGCGAGTTCCCTTTCAGCCCTATTTCTCGGAAAATCCGGGGTGGGCCGAACAGGATCCGGATGTGTTCTGGAAGGCCCTCTGCCAGGCCTGTAACGAGGTGTGGCGGCGCGGCGACATCGCGAAAGAACGCATCGCCGGAGTGACGGTGACGACGCAGCGTGCGACGGTGATCAATGTCGATGGCGGGGGAAACCCGCTGCGACCCGCCATCCTCTGGCTGGACCAGCGAAAAACCTACGGTCTGTCTCCCCTCGAAGGCTTCTGGGGATTGCTCTTCAAGGTGACGGGATTGAAGAGCACCATCGATTATTTCCGGGCGGAAGCCGAGGCGAACTGGCTCAATACCTATCAGCCCGAACTTTTGAGGGACACCCATAAATATCTGCTCCTTTCGGGGTATCTCACCTACAAACTGACCGGGGAGTTCGTCGATTCCGTGGGCTGCCAGGTGGGGTATGTCCCCTTCGATTACAAGAAACTGCGGTGGGCGCCGGACTGGGACTGGAAGTGGTGCTGCCTCTCCCTGGAACGGTCAAAACTGCCCGATCTTTTTCCCGTGGGTGAACAGCTCGGTACGATTACCGCCCGGGCCGCGGAAGAAACGGGCATCCCCGAAGGGCTTCCCGTCATTGCCGCGGCGGCCGACAAGGCCTGCGAGGTCATCGGATCGGGGAGCCTGGAGCCGTCGGTGGGCTGTTTGAGTTACGGGACCACGGCGACGATCAACATCACCCACAAAAAGTATATTGAAGCCGTGCCCCTTCTTCCCGCCTATCCCGCGGCGGTGCCGAATTATCATACCATCGAAGTGCAGGTCATGCGCGGATACTGGATGGTAAGCTGGTTCAAGGAGGAATTCGGCCATCCCGAAATTCAGATGGCGGCGAAGCAGGGAGTCGAAGCAGAGGAGCTCTTCGACGAGCTCATCGAGGATGTGCCGGCCGGCTGTATGGGATTGATGCTGCAGCCTTACTGGACACCGGGATTGAAGCTGCCGGGGCCGGAGGCGAAAGGTACCATTATCGGTTTCGGTGATGTGCACAACCGGGCCTACCTCTACCGTTCGATCCTGGAAGGACTCGCCTATGCCCTGCGGGAGGGGAAGGAACGGATCGAAAAACGAACCGGGATTCCCATCACGAGCCTTCGCGTCTCGGGGGGCGGGTCGCAGAGCAGAAAGGCAATGCAGGCCACGGCGGATATTTTCGGCCTGCCCACGGCAAAACCCCATCTTTATGAAACTTCGGGACTCGGGGCGGCCATCGATGCGGCCGTGGGACTGGGGCTTCACAAAAACTTCGAAGACGCGGTAAAGACTATGACCCATGTGGGCGAGGTCTTTGAGCCGAACCTGGAAAATCACCGTCTCTATGATGCGTTGTACCGGGATGTCTACAAGAAGTTGTACAAGCGGCTCAAGCCGCTCTATGAGCGTATCAGGGAAATCACGGGCTATCCCGAAAGCCTGTCCTCCGGGTAGCCGGCGAAGGGTGTGCGAATCGCCTGCCGCGAGGTGCGTTAATGGAGGTAGGGAGGGTGTTCCTCCTCCTCGATTTCGTCTTCATCGTCACGGTAGGACCGTTTTCTCCTGATAAACCGGACGAAGCCGACGAGGGTTACCACTGCGCCGAAGACAAAAAGAACCTGATACATGTTCCGGCTCAGGAAAGTGAGCCAGGGAAGCTGTTTCCTGAGGTAGCCGTGCCATTCCGCTTCAAGGCTGTCCAGTGACATGCCGCAGATCATGTCGATGGCCCTTTCTATGGAATCACCGGCCGCCAGGCGGTTCAGAATACTTAGAAGGGCCCGTTCTCCATAAACCCCGATAATATATTCCACGAAACTTTTGCTTTCCTCATAGGCCAGGGAGAGGGCCGGGTTGTTCGCCGGAAAGGCGTCGGCTATGCTTTTGAGAGGGATATACCGTCCCGTCACGCCCGCCCGGACGAGTACCCCCGCACCTTCATCCATGATAATTTCCGCAATTCCATCCGTGACCCACTGTGCCACTCCCTCGTCAAGCCACCGGGGAAGGACGGCATCGTCGATTTCCTGGTGGAGCAGAAGGTGGCAGAGTTCATGTTTGACCGTGATGGGGAGCGTGAAGGGATGCCGGTTCATGCGTGAGTAGTCGATGACGATGAGGTTTTGTCCCGGAACGGCGAAGGCGACGAAACTGTCGTTTCCCGAGAGTTTCTGAAATTGCTGTCTCTCCCTGATCAGAAGGATCGTCGGTTCTGCGCGGAGTTCCCACCCAATCTGCCGTTCCACCTCCTCCCGGAGGCGCGAATAGACGTTTGTGAGATTCCGTGCCGCCTTTTCCAGGGGCTGGTCGTACATAATGATGACATCGTTCCCCGCCATCGTGCCGGGTTCCTGCCCCGTTACGGGGAACGGAAAAAGGCAGACGATGATGAGGGGAATGAGAAGAAAAGATTTTATCATTGTGCAGGTATAGCAGAAAAAAGAGCGATATAACAGCTCAGGAATGGGGGGATTGTTTTTGTTTCAGGGCCGTGCCGCCGAGATAGGCTTCCTGGACTTTCTTGTTTGATCGTAATTCCGCCGCCGTTCCGCTGATGGTCAAGCGCCCGTTTTCCAGGACGTATCCTTTGTGGGCGAGCTTCAGCGCCTTCTGTGCGTTCTGCTCCACCAGCAGAATGGATGTTCCCTGCGTATTGATTTCACGAACGATGTCGAATATCTGGTTGACCAGAATCGGCGCGAGTCCCAGCGACGGTTCATCAAGAAGGAGCAGGCGGGGCGAACTCATCAGGGCGCGTCCGATGGCCAGCATCTGCTGCTCACCGCCGGAGAGTGTGCCCGCCAGTTGGCGGTACCGTTCCCTGAGGATGGGGAAGAGCGAAAAAACCCGGTTTTTCGCTTCCATGACCTCTTTGACCTGTTTTTTTCTCGTGTATGCCCCCAGATTCAGGTTCTCGTCGACCGTAAGCGTCGCGAAGACCTTTCTTCCTTCGGGCGACTGCGATACCCCCCGCTGCACGATCTCGTACGCGGGAATTCCGTTCAGTTTTTCATTCCGGAAGATGATGGATCCGCTGCCGATGGGGAGGAGGCCCGAGATTGAATTGATAAGCGTCGTCTTTCCCGCTCCGTTCGCACCGAGCACCGCGACGATTTCACCTTCGTCAAGATGGAGAGAGAGGCCCTTCAGTGCCTCTATGGCGCCGTAGTAGATGTGAAGTTCTTCTATGGCGAGCAGCGTGTTCATGTTATGACTCCTCGCTGACGGTATCGTCGTCGCTTCCCAGATAGGCTTCGATAACGCGGGGATTGTTATAGATGTCTTCCGGGAGGCCTTCGGCTATTTTTCTGCCTTCATCCATTACCGCGACCCAGTCTGAGATACCCATGACCACGTTCATGTCGTGTTCGATAAGGAGAATGGTCAGCTGTTCCTCTTCTATCAGTTGCCGCAGGAATCCCATAAGGACTTCCGTCTCGCCGGCATTGAGTCCGCTGCTCGGTTCGTCAAGGACAAGCAGCTTTGGTTCCGTTGCAAGCGCGCGGGCAATCTCCAGCATCCGCTGGCTGCCGTAAGGGATGTTCTTTGCCAGGTCATCTCGAAATCGTTCAAGTCCGACCTGGCGCAGCCTCGATTCGGCTACCTCACGGATGTGCCGCTCCTCTTTTCTCTGACCGGCCGTTGAAAAGACCGATGACCACAATCCCTTTTTCCCCCGGCAGTGCTGGCCGGCCATGATATTTTCGAGGCAGGTCATGTTCTGAAAGAGCCGAATATTCTGAAAGGTTCTGGCGATACCGGTTGCCACGATCTGATGCGGTTTCCGTCCCGTAATGTCCTCTCCGCTGAAGATCACCTGACCTTCTTCGGGACGATAAATGCCGGTTACCACGTTAAAGACGGTCGTTTTCCCCGCCCCGTTCGGTCCGATCAGGCTGAATATTTCTCCCTGATGTGTCCGAAAATCGAATTCGTTCACCGCCGTGAGGCCACCGAAGATCTTGGTAAGCTTCCGGGTCTCCATCACCACGTTATTCTGAGCATTACGACGCTTCGTTTCAGGCATTCTTTTTCCTCATCCTGGATAATAATGAAGAGAATTCGGCGGTTCCTCTTTTACGAGGCCACACACCGCCGGGCCTGAACATCATCATGAGTATCATGACGAGACCAAAGATAAGCATTCGATACATGGCGAAGGGACGGAAAATTTCCGGGAAGAGACTGATGAATGCGGCGCCGATGAGAATCCCGGGAATTGATCCCATGCCGCCGATCAGGACGATGCAGAAGAGCATGCACGATTCCCAGAAGCTGAAACTTTCGGGAGACACGGCCATCAGTTTGCTGGCATAGATGTTACCGGCGACACCGGCCAGGGCGGCGCCCAGAACAAAGGCGAGCAGTTTGTAATACCGCACATCGATTCCACTGGCGCCCGCTGCCACTTCGTCTTCCCGGATGAAATTCCAGGCCCTCCCGATACGGGAATACTGGAGGCGGGTAAGGCCGAGTATGGTTATGGCAACAATAATCCATATCAGGAAATAATATTCGATTGATGAATCGATGACAAAAGGTCCGCCGAAAGAGGGAAAATCGATGCCGTATACGCCGTTGGGACCTCCGGTGAGGTCGAAGGGGTTGTTAATGAGTGCCAGGCGGACAATTTCCCCCATTCCGATCGTGACGATACAGAGATAATCTCCCCGAAGATGGATGATGGGGGAACAGACCAGATAGGCAAACAACGCCGCGGCTATGGCGCTGACCGGTAAAAGTACCAGGATCGGTATCCCGAGTTTCGTGTTGAGGATTGCCGTCGTATAGGCCCCGATGGCATAAAATCCGGCATGTCCCAGATCGAAGAGACCGACTTCCCCCAGAACGATATTGAGACTGAGTCCCAGAAGCGCATAAATGCCGAAATAGAAGGCAATGTCGATGTAATAGTTGTCCACAAGAAAGGGGTAGACAAGAAAGACTCCCAGGACGGCAAAGAGTGCTGCCTGACGCGAACCGAAAAACCGTTCATATCCCGTTGTAGTGCCTGCGTCCATGGGTTATACCTTTTCCGCCATCTTCTCGCCGAAAAGTCCCGTAGGACGAAAGATCAACACGAGAATGAGAATGAGAAACACAAAGACATCTTTCCACGATGCCGATATATAGGCGGCTCCGAGCATTTCAAGGACCCCCAGAATGAGGCCCCCGAACATGGCCCCCGGCAGATTGCCGATTCCTCCCAGGATGGTCGCCGTGAAAGCTTTCAGACCGTAGTTCCACCCCATGGTAAAGCTTATCTGACGGTAGTACATGCCCACCATTACGCCCGTTATTGCTCCCAGGGCCGGTCCGAGAGTGAAAATAAAGAAAATGACCTTGTTGAAATTGATGCCCATGAGTGACGCGGTATCTTTGTCGAGGGCCGTGGCCCGTATTGCCGCGCCGAAGACCGTTTTCTGAATTATGTAATAAAGAATGGCCATAAGAAGAAAGGACATGGCGAGAATTACAAGCTGAAGCATTGTAATGTTGATTCCCCATATCTGGAGATGGACGTTCGGGATCAGCTTTGCCGGATAGGCCTGATACCGGGGACCCCAGATGACCATGATGGCATTCTGGAGGACTATGGATGCGCCCAGGGCCGATACAACGGCCGGGAGCCGTCCCGCCGGATAGATGGGACGATAGGCTGCCCGTTCGACGAGTACGCCGATTACGGCGAGGCAGAACGCAGCCATGAGCATCGCCACTACCATGCCGCCCCAGAGCCCGAAATGTGTCGTTACAAAGGCGGATCCGAACACGAGAAAGGTGTACCCGATATACGAACCCAGGGCGAAGAAGTCACCGTGCGCGAAATTAATGAGTTTCAGCACGCCATAGACCATTGAGTATCCAAGGGCGATAAGGGCGTAGAAGGAACCGATTGTCAATCCGTTTATTATCTGTTCAAAAGCAACTTCCATCAGTTTCCTTTTTTGCGTTCCTCTATAATCGAATCGGCTGATCACCGCTATGAAAGAAGCGAAGCAGCTTCATCAGGAAAAGCTGCTTCGCCGTCTCTGATAATCGCAGTTTTGAAAAACGCGAAGAAAAATTAGAGAGGGAATCGACGCATTATTTCGAAATTACGATATTTCCGTTATCATCCACCACATAAAGATAGAAGGGTACGCCTTCGCGGTCACCCTGGTCCGTAAAGCCGATGGGACCGGTGATTCCGGGGACGCCGTTCACATCCTCTCGCAGGTATTCCGCAAGTGCCGCGGAGTCGGCGGTGCCGGCCTTGTCAACGGCGTAGGCGATAATGTTCAATGCATCGGCTGCATAGATGGGCCAGGGACTTGAGGGTATTTCACCGTATTTGTCTTTGTAGGCCTTCAGGAATTCCTTTGCCTTGTCATAGGGCAGATCCGCGGGCAACGGTTCGTTTGTCATGAGACAGCCCTTGGCAAGGTCGATGCCGGCAATTTTTACGAATTCAGCGTTGATGGCCGCGTTGCCGCCTACGAAGGGACAGGTGACCCCGATCTCCCGGGCCTGGCTTACCAGCAGTGCCGCTTCGGCGTAGTAGCCCGTGAAGTACCATACGTCAGGTTTGGTTTCGCGCAGTTTGGTCAGGGGCACATGAAAGTCTTTTTCCCCCGGGGTGATTGCGTCGAAGTACACAACACTCAGTTTTCCTTCGTCAACCATCGGCTTGAGGGCCTTTTTCGTATCTTCCGCAAGTCCCTTTCCGAAGGCCGTGTTGTCATGCATGATGGCGATACGCTTCGCGTTGAATTTCGGGGGAACATACTCGGCAAAGAACTTGCCCTGAGAATCGTCGCGACCGCAGGTCCTGAAGAAATACTTGAAATCCCGCTGAGTCAGGCGAACTGCCGTAACGCCGTAGCCGATGTTGACTTTCTTGAATTTCTCATAAATGTTGGAAGCCGGCTCACAGATCGAGGACCCGTAGGTGGATACCGATGCGACTACGTCCTTCTGTCCCACCAGTTTCTGGGCAGCCAGGGCCCCCGTTCTGGGTTCCCCCGCATCGTCGACGATTCTGACTTCCACCATGCGGCCACCGAGAATTCCGCCTTTGTCGTTGATCAGCTGAGCGGCTATTTCGCAGGACTGTTTTGCCATCTCGCCTTCATAGGCCCAGGGGCCGGTAATGGGGCCCTGAAGACCGATTACCACGGGTTTTTTTGCCGCCGAAGCGGTAAAGGGTAAAAGAACACACAGCAAGACGCTCATAATCAATACAAATTTTGAAAATTTCATTTGACCACTCCTTTTTTCGTAATTGATCTTACACAGGCCAAAAAAGCGGAGGCAGTATAAGAAAGAGGGGGGGCCCTGTCAAGAACAAAGTAGCCTTTTCGAGAACAGCTTAATTCGTTTCATTTCGACCACGTATGAGAACTGGAGCGAGTTCGTCGTATTCACGCTGTACTTGAAGGGATGTGATCGCCGCTATGACGAGAAGTCCACCGAGTATCTGGAGGGGCTCGAAGGTTTCCCCCAGAACCAGAAACGCGATAAGGGCGGCCGATATGGGCTCCAGGGTCGCCGTGATAATCGCGCGGGTCGATCGGATATGATTGATTCCTGCAAGATAGAGCCCGAAGGGCAGAATGGTTCCCATGACGGCTACATAGAGTACACAGGTGATCTGGAGCGTATCGTAGGATGCCGTCAGATACCGGAGCGGACTGCCGAAGAAACTCAGCGAGACGGTGGCGAAGAAAACGGCATAAAAGATGACCGTCCAGGGTGAGTAACGGTGCATGCCCCGTTCACTCATGAGTGTATAGGAGGCAAAGGCGACCGCCGATGTCATCCCCCAGGCAATGCCCGCACGATTCATTTTCAGCAGTTCGATATTGTATCCGCCCACGACGAGATAGCAGCCCGCAAGTGCCAGAAAGAGTGCAAGGAATTTTACCGCCGACGGCCGTTCCTTCCAGAAAAGCATTGAGAAGAGCGCCACGAGTATGGGGGCAAGATACTGGAGGAGGATTGCGGCTGCCACCTGGATCTTGCTGATGGCAAAAAAATAGGATGACTGGACCAGCGCCGTCACCACGCTTCCGAGGATAATAAAATAGGGAAGATCGCCGATGCGTATTTTGAGGAGCCTTCTGTTGAAGAGGACAAAGGTAACGAGAAGAATGAGTGACGAGAGTATGACCCGGGAATAGATCAGCGCAAAGGGGGGAAGCCCCGTGTGAAAGAGGTATTTGCCGGCCGTCCCGGACGATGCCCATAACAGCGCCGCCGCGATGACCAGGATGTAGCCCCGTGTAGGATTTTGTTCCACCTGCCCGTCTCCCTCTGCATGATCCCGGATACCTGACATATACCGAAAAGGGGGATTGGTAAATAGAAAATCGAGGATTGATGGATTGATGGATTAATGGATCAAAGGTACAAAAGCAGTTTTTATTCTTACTTCTGAATTCTGAATTCTTACTTCTCTTTTTCATGTCTTTTGCTGAAAGCTGAAAGCTGACAGCTGATTGCTGTTTCTTAACCCCTCTTTTCCCTTGACTAAGTTTCCAATATCAGACAATTATATATCCATCGGCAGAATTTCAGAGAGTTTTGATGACCGGCACAGCGAGGGGAGGGTGGCCATGTTTGAAAAGGTTCTCTATGCAACGGATTTTTCAGATGAGGCGGTGGAGGCGCTGGAGTATGTAAAGCAGCTTCAAAACGCCGGTATGAAAGAGGTGGTGATTCTTCACGTGATTGACCGGAGGGGGTTGAGTGATCTTGCCTGGTATGCCACCAAGGACGTTGAAGGGATTCAGCGGGACCTTGAAAAAAAGGCGGCGAGCGAAGTTCAGCACATCGAAGAGGATTTGAAAAAGAAAGGGCTTGCCGTCAAGGTGATAATCAGACAGGGCGGGCCCTATAATGAAATCATGACGGTTGCCGAAGAAGAGGACGTGTCGCTCATTGTGACCGGGTCACGCGGCACGGGAAACTTTGAAGAACTCTTCCTCGGTTCCGTTTCCTACCGCGTGGTGCGACGGGTGAGAAAACCCGTTCTGGTCATCAAGAAGTGATGGCTTTGTAAAAAGTCCAAAAAATGATCATTGCGAACGAAGTGAATCAGTCTCTGTGTTTACAAGTGTTTGAAAAGCTGAGATTGCCGCGTCGCTCCGCTCCTCGCAATGACTGGCTCCTCGACTTTTTACAAAACCATCAAAATTCATTACTATTCTGGTGATCAGATTTATCAGATCTCATGCCGGGCGTGATACGGCATCCAGCCCGATTGAGGATTCCTGTGTTGCCGTATGTTGTTGCCGAAGCAGTCATAGGTTGTGACCATTCGGCGTGAAATGCCCGTTTTGATCGTGCTATGGACCTGGATGTTGGGTCTATAAAAAGAATCAGGGAGCAGGTTTCTTCCCCCGCTCCCTGATTTTGTTTTTGGCGTCCCCACGGGGAGTCGAACCCCGGTCGCCGGCGTGAAAGGCCGGTGTCCTAGGCCTCTAGACGATGGGGACAAAATAAAGGCCACAATTAATTCAGAATGAAGTGCGACTTATATATCGTTACCTCTTCTTCTGTCAAGCAAGAAAATGGACAGCAGTTGCCTTAATTGCTTCAGGGCCTTATTCGCCGCAGTGTGCTGCGGTAAGGCAATATAATGCCTGGATAAATTATCCTGACTCCCTTTGCGAAAGGGGGGATTTAATAAACTCGTGCGGGTCTCAACAATACCGAACGGGTGTTTCGAAAAAGCATGCCCGATGGTAAGCGCGCTCTCCGGAATGGGCGGTGCAGAAAGCAGATTCCCGGTCTGCCGCGCTATTCTCAGAAGTCGATCGGCAGTATAAGCGCCGATTATTCGTACCGCGGGCCGACCCGGTTGTGGAACTCCCCGCCCATAGGGCGGGGCTTCCCGGCAAGGAATCGTTTGATTATCGTGTGCCCCCTGACCCCGCCTGCAAGGCGGGGCTTGCAGGAGCACTCCCGGTCGAAATTGATCACTCTCGGCACCTGAGAATAAAGATCATGAGCAGGGAAGGACCTGCTTGAAGATTCCCCCCGCGTGCTGCGAAGTTGTTCATTATTATGCGGTGCGCGTATTTCCGGTTGAAAATGAACGGCAGATACATTACATAGCACTGCCCGGCAGTTCCGGTGGTTTCATAGTGGAGAGGGCTGCCGGACTGGTCCTTCCATAACCGGTTATTTCATGATGTATTGCCAGAGAGGATGTTGATGCAGGAAGATAATAGATGTCAGATACTTGTT
>Ga0272441_10005950_pt1 | contig 20814 bp, 22 predicted proteins | sample SSMProp6N_FD_193582 | JGI IMG/M metagenome (GOLD analysis project Ga0272441, IMG submission 193582) | Marine sediment archaeal communities from Little Sippewissett salt marsh, Falmouth, MA, United States - SSM-Prop-6N | ecosystem: Environmental > Aquatic > Marine > Wetlands > Sediment ...
GCAATCGGCCCAACCAGAGAGACCATCGGCCCGAGGAAGAGAGCGCGGAACCAGAGTTCCTCCATGAACGCGTTGGCAAAGACGAAGAGGAGGATCCAGGGAACGAGCCGCCCGATTGTCGCCGCCGGGATCTTCATCTGCCTCGCCTGGCCTGCGGCAAGAACGGCGAACAGAACGAATCCGCCGACGCCTATCCCGAGGCCGGGCCCGAGTCTCCCGGCCTTCAGGTAGATCTCGCTCAAGGGGAGTCGAAAGGCGAGCATCAGAAGCAGGATTGCCGCCACGACCACGACCGCTTCGAGGGCCTTCGTCAAAGCGATCCCCCGCAGCGAATCATCGCGCAGTCTGAGCGGACGAGGAAGCCACGTCCCGGCCGCCGCCCCGAGGACGTTCGCACTCGCCGCAGCCAGGAAGGCGAAGGCGAGGAGCCCGTACGCCAGCTTCAGGTTGTTTCGTAGGAGAAGCCACGCAGCCGGGATTGCCGCCGCAACGAGGGCCAGCTTGAAGGGCCAGCTCTTATTCGTACGGAAGAGTGCGTAGTAGCTCGATCCGAGTACGAAAACGAGGGCGCTTCCGCCCAAGTACACGATGCTCGCGATGATGCCGACGGCCACGCTGCTCACCCTAGTCCTCCCTGTTCGACTTCAGCTCCTCCCACTCGTGCCGCAGGAGACCGTATTGCAGCTTGTCCAACCATTCGCCCTGCCACTCCTGGGGCTCTCGAAGGCGGCCCTCGATCTGGAAGCCAACCTTCTCCGCCACACGAACCATCCTCGGGTTGAACGACCACGTCTCGAGCGCCAGTCGATGGATGTCCGAGTGCTGGAACAAGTAGTCCACCCACAGGGTGAGTGCTTCCGTCCCGAGACCTCGGTTCAAGTAGTCGTCTTCGCAGATGTCGATGCCGAGACACCACTCGTGCTTCTGCGACCCCCGGCTGAATCGGGTCACACGTCCAAGTGCAGTCCCATCCAACGTAGCCACGAAAGCGAAAGACCTCGGCTCGGGGAGATCCTGCTCGTACAGCTTGAGAATCCGTTCTCTCATCTCGTTCGTGGTCTGCTCGTCCATCGAGTCTCGAACGCCTTCCCAAGGGGCGTCGAGGTAGCGCCACTCGCCGCTCGTCATCCAACGTAGGTAGGTCTCCACGTCCTCGGGCACACGATCCCGAAGCAGGACGGAACGCCCACGCGCAAGCACCTCGCTACACATCACCATCCTCCTTCTTCGTGCACCTCGGCATCTCGTCACCCTGCGCCCGGTTGCCATGCATCGCCTGACACCTTTCGATCCAGAGCGTCTCATACTCTTCACCGGGAAGGATACGATCCCGCAGATCTGCTGCCGTCTGTATGCCTTCGTCAAGACACCACTTCACGCAGATCCGATAGGCCTCCCAATCGAGATCCCCCGTCTCCCAGCAGACCGGAATCGTTCGATCTCCGCGCCTCAAGGCCGCAAGCGCCCGCGTGTGACCGTCGGTGAGGACGAGGCGCCCGTCGAGGCGTTTCACCGGAACCGGATTGAGCGCCTCTCCTGGCGCGAGAGATCGCTCGACCTCCGCGAGCTTCTCATCGCAGACGTAGAGCTGACTCGGCTGGAGCTTCGCGATGTCGATCTCGAATGTGCCCATGTCATCGAGCGAGAGCCCCGCCTGAGTCACCGACGAACGAACCCGAGGTCTCCGCTCATTCCCCCGCTTGAAGTTCCCCGTCACGCGCCGCAGCAAGTACTGGATCTGATCATCGTCCGCATCGGCCAGATCGGCGACTAGACGTCGGCCGCGCTCGCCTCCGAGCGTTATGATGCATCGCCCTTCCCAAAAGATCCGGACGGTACCGCCCTTCGCAACCTGGTAATCGAACCGCTCCTGACCCATCACCCTCCGCCGACGTGCTAGCGAACTGCCGCTCCTCCGATCCCGACGGCCGCGAAGCCGGCGGCCAGCGTGCCTGCCACGTAGAGCACGGCAATGAGGATCTCCTGTCGCTGGATCAGATGGACCGCCTCGAGGCCGAACGCGGAGAACGTCGTGAATCCACCCAACAGGCCGAAGAAGAGGACGAGCCTCGTGTTCGCAGAGAAGAGGCCCTGCTTCGAGGCGAGAGCCATCAACACCCCGGCCGCAAGGCAGCCGGCGACGTTGACAAGGAACGTCGCGGCCGGGAACCGCCACCCATCGGTCAGCGGTGCGACCCAGGCACCGACTCCGTAGCGAAGCGACGCACCGACGAACCCGCCGATGCCGACCAGAAGCAAGCTCTTCATTCTTCCCCTTCCGCAGATGCCGTTGTCTCAAGCACGTAGTAGGTAACATCGATGCCGAAGTGGTGTGCGTCCCGCTCGTAGCGAAAGCCAACCTTCTCGAGCACCCGCCTCGACGCCGCGTTCTCCGGATGCGTGATCCCGACAATGCACTGAAGCCCCAGATCCTCGAATCCGTACCGCACGACCTCCCTGGAGATCTCGGTGGCGAGTCCCTTCCCCCAATGCTCCGGGAAGAAGCGGTAGCCGAGTTCGATTTCGTCGGTGTCGTCGAGCTGCTTCAAGCACGTCCAGCCAATGCACGCGTCGTCTTCGCGCAGGCACGTCGGCCAGATCCCGAGGCCCGGATGCGCCTCGTAGGACGACATCGACCGCTCGACCATCCGCTCCGCCGACTCCCGACTGGCGTTCGCCTTGGCGTGATCCGGCATGTGCCGCATGACGTCCGGATCGCTGTTCAGCCGGTAGATCATCTCCACATCCTCCGGGACGAATGCCCGGAGGTAGAGCCGCTCGGTCTCAACGATGCACTTCACGTCATCCTCCAGCGAGAAGTCCCGCCGATCGGGGGGGCAATGATACGGGGTGGCGAAGCGTTCAGCCGCCCTGGCCCTGCGATCCGATCCCGTGCGGGCAGACCGATGCGCAGATGCCACAGACGTGGCCCTCTTGGAATGCGCTGTACTGGGTGCTCTTCCAGGTTTCGCAGGCTACGGGATCGAGAAGCCTCTCCCGGGGCAGTCCCGGGAACCACAACTCGCCCCTAAGCGCCCCGGCCGGGCAGGCATCGACGCACAGCCGGCACTCGCCGCAGAAGCTCTCGTCAATCGGCGCCGAGGACTCAAGCGGCGCGTCGGTGAAGACAGTTCCCAACCTCACCCACGGCCCGAATTCCCGAGTTGTGAGTTGGCAGTTGCGCCCGATCCATCCGAGGCCCGCCCGCGTCGCGGCCGTCTTGTGTGGGAACTCACCGCGGTAGCTCGTGCTGTCCGACCGTACGGACGCGTCGAGCGGCCTGGCTCGGAATCCGCGACGCCTGAGCTCCTGCGAGAGGCCACGCCCCGTCCGGTCGAGCCAGCAGTTGGCTCGAGCGTACTCCTCGGCATAGGCCTCTGTCGGACCGGAGGAGATGGCTCTCATGATCTCCGGATCCATGCGCCATACCCACGAGATCGCCGTCGGAAACGATCTTCCCTTGTCGTCAAGCGGCGTATCGAACGCCCGCAAGTCGGCCACTCCCCAGAGGACGATGTCGCGCGCCGACATCCACTCGCGTAGCCAAGCGCTCGTGGCCCGAGTCAATCTACCCACGCGCTCCGCCCGGCATCTTGCTGAGCGTCTTCAACGTCTTGATCTGCGCCGCGTGGTAGAGCCCGTGCTCGCCGACGCCATGGATGTACTCGATCGCCGGCCGCTTGGATTGAGTGCTTGCCGGCCGGTCGAGCAGCCGCGGATCGAACCCTTCGACCGCATGAACGAGGTACGCGTGCGCCGCCTTGACGAGCCGGATCTCCGCCCGCCACTGCGATGTGTCGATCCGATCGAGTCGAACCGGCCAACCCGACTCCCGTCGGTCGAAGTCGACCCGCTCCGCGCCCCCGCTCAGTCGGTTGGCGACGCTGTTCTCCCAGAACGCGACGTGTAGGGCGATCTCCCGGATGTTGTTCGCCTTCGGGTACGGCCGGAAGACCGCGACGTCCGGGCTGACGCCCCTCAGAAGACCGATCGTCGTTGGCGCTCCGTGCCAAGCCGGTCGCGCACTCGACGGATCGATCGAGAGAAGTGCGGTTCGAATGCGCGGATCGACGCTCATGAGTTCATCCCCTCTACGTCAGCGGCAATCTCCTCCAACGCGAACGGCCGCCCGTGCCCGGGGTAGACCACTCGGACTCCGAGCCCCTTCACGCGTTCGTAGCTCGCACGTAGCGCGTCCGCGTCGTCGACGAACGTCGCGATCGATGGCCGCCTCCGATCCTCCAGGAAGTCGCCGGAGAAGAGGGCCCCGTCCGCCGTCAGCACCGCGATCGAGCCGATCGTGTGGCCGGGTACGTGCAGCACCGTCGCGTCGAGCCCGTAGGAGTCGAGCCGGTCTCCATCATCGAGGAAGAGATCCGGCGTGAAGCGATCACTCTTCGGTAGGCGGAAGAGAGCCATCAGCGGCTTCGCCAGACGCAGTCCGAACCGCAGGGGCCCGCGACAGAGGAACATGTCACCTCGTTCCACGCCTGGAGCTTCCAGATGGTGTGCGGCAATCCGGGCTCCGAACGCCTCGCGGAGATAGGCAGCATTCCCGCTGTGATCGGCATCGGCGTGCGTGATCAGGATCAGCCGAAGGTCGCCGGCGCGGCAGCCCGCGGTCGCAAGTTCACGCTCGAGGCGCGTTCGGTCGAACCGGAACCCCGTGTCAATCAGGACGAAGCCCGCCTCGCTCTTCACGAGGTACGCGTTGCTCACGCGCAAGGGAATCCTGCGAACCGACTCGTCCGGCAGCGCGCTCTCGTTCGAACGATCGGACTCAGCCACGTCGCGCCTCAAACTCCGCTCGGAGCGCGGCACGCTCCTCGGCCGGGATCGCGTGCCAGCGGATCCCGCGGATCGCACCTTCCAGCGCCGACAGCTTGCTCGAGCAGACGTCGACGCCCGCCTCGGCCAGCCGGACGGCCGCCCCTACACTGCCCAAACGCCGAAGCTCCTCCGGGCTGTCGATCCCGGCCCGCTTCAGTTGATCGACCACAACCCTTCCGAGGTTCGGTAGACCTGTCAGGTCCGTCATCGCCCTCTCCTCGCAGCGCCGCACGAGCTAGCCCAGCAGCCTCTTCTCACCGGAGAGTGCTTGGATGTCCGAGATGTTCCGGCTGCACTCCATGCAGCCGAGATACTCGCCCTCTGGACTACGAAGCGCGAAGTACTCGATGAGAACCTTCTGCATCGCGCCTCCCTCTCCGATCGGCAGGTCGATCCAGAACCTCGCCTGATCCCTCGTGCCCGCCTTCATCTCACTCAAGATCGCTTCCACCTTCGCCAGGCTCTTCTCGGGATGACAGTCGCGGACGCTCCGTCCAACGACCGACTCCGGCCGCTTGAAGATGCGAGTGTCGTGCTTGTTCCATGCGAGGACTCGATCGTTTTCGTCGACGACCGAGAACTCGACCGGCAGGGTCTCCAACATCGCTTCCAGGACGCTCTCCGTGACCTTCCCGATCATGTGATCCCTCCGTCCTCTCTGCCAGCCTTCTCTCCGCTGGCCAGGTTCGCTACGTCGAGTCCGCGATCTCTTCCTCGACCTCCTCGGCGCCCTCGGCGTAGAACTTCGCCTCATCCGGCGCGAGTTCGTGGAGGAGACGCAGAAACTCGCCCGCGTGAACGCGTTCCTCGTCGGCGATGTCCTTCAGGACCTCGATGGCCAGTTCGTTCTCGGTCGATTCGGCGAGCTGCGTGTACAGCTGAATCGCCTCGTACTCCGCCGCGATCATGAACCGGATCGCACGGATGAGCTCCTCTTCCGTCAGCTTCTTGTCCGCTGCCAATCCCGTGAACGGTGACGAGAATTCCGGCATGACGATCCTCCCTTCGGTGAACCTCTTGTTGAGTCCCTCCAGAGCCGGCCTTCTGAGTCCCGGGAACTCCGCGCCGATGCTACGCCTGGACCTTCGACCGCTCAACCCGTGCCGAGGTCGCGTGCCGAGGCTGTGTTCAGCACATCGCCCTTCGTCGCCCAGCCCCGGCGGGCGGTGAGCACGGCAAGAGACATGAACGACAAGTGCTCGGGCACGTGCGCGTCGGTGTTGAGAGACAACTTCGCGCCGGCGGTGATCGCGCGGCGTACCAGGTCGGCGGAGAGATCGAGGCGAATCGGGTTGGCGTTGACCTCCATCGCGACGTGGTGCTTCGCCGCACACTCGAAGACGGCGTCCCAATCGGCCTCGACCGGCGGGCGCTCGCCGACCTTCCGCGTCGTCGGATGCGCCAGGACGTCGACGTGTTCGTTCTCACAGGCTCGGAGGATGCGCGCCGTCATCTCGTCCTTCGGCTGACGGAAGTGAGAGTGCACCGAAGCGATCACGACGTCGAGCTTTGCCAACAGCACGTCGGGCATGTCGAGCGAGCCGTCCGGCTGGACGTTGACCTCGATCCCGGTCAGGACACGGAACCCCTTCAAGCGCGCGTTGAGCGACGCGATCTCGTCCAGCTGTCGCTTGAGCTTCTCGGGCGTCAGGCCGCCGATAACCTCGGCGAACTTGGCGTGGTCAGTGATCGCGATGTACGCGAAGCCGTGGGACGTCGCGGCGTCCACCATCTCGTCGAGCGTCGCCTTGCCGTCGGACCAGTCCGTGTGGACGTGCAAATCGCCACGGACCTCGCCGAACTCCACGAGCGCCGGAAGCGATCCCTTCTCGGCCGCCTCGACCTCGCCGCGATCCTCTCGGATCTCCGGCGGGATGAACTGAAGGCCGAGGCGCTCGTAGATTCCGACCTCGTCCTCACCGGCGAGCGCGGATCCGTCGGCGTCGAACAAGCCGTACTCGTTCAGCTTCCAGTCGCGAGCGACGGCCCGCTTCCGCAGCGCGACGTTGTGATCTTTCGATCCGGTGAAGTACTGCATCGCCGCCCCGAATGACTCCGCCGGCACGATGCGCAGATCGACCTGCACGCCGTTTGAGAGGCGGATCGACGACTTCTTCTCGCCGTGGCCCAGCACCTCCTCGACGTCATCGAGCCCCACGAACGCATCGGCCGCCGCGGTCGGCTTTCCCGCCACGGCGAGAAGATCGAGATCGCCGACCGTCTCGCGGCCGCGCCGCAGCGATCCGGCAGGTTCGAGCCGATCGAACCGGCCGGTTGCCCGAAGGCGCTCGATCAGGTCCTTCGACAACGCGAACGCCTGCCCGAGGAGCATCCGACCTTCCGCACTGCGGGCTTCGCCGAGACCGCGCAGGATCTTCTCCTCCGTCTTCTGGCCGAGACCCTTCACATCGCGAACCTTCCCCTCCCGTGCGGCGCGCTCGAGGTCGGACAGGTCGCGAACGCCCAACGCCTCGTAGAGGAGCTTCGCCGTCTTCGGGCCGACGCCCTCTACACGGGTCAGCGCGTGAAGGTCGATCGGCAGCTTCGCCTTCAGGTCGTCGTGGTACTTGAGCCGGCCCGTCTCGACGATCTCGGTGATCTTCTTGGCAATGGCATCGCCGACGCCGGGAAGCTCCGAAAGCCGCCCGTCGGCGACGACCTCCTCGATCGGCTCGGCGAGCGCCGAGACCGTCTCCGCCGCACGACGGTACGCCTGCGGCTTGAACGCAACTCCGTCCAGCGCCAGAAGGTCCGCGATTTCGGACAGGATTCTCGCGACGAGGTCGTTCGTCATGGCGTCGTCAGTCTACCGGACGAACCGCTCTCACAGCGATCAGGGTGCGGTGGCGAAGCCGCGAAACGGCCCCGGACGCAACGGCACCACGCGGACGCCTTCGGTCAGCGGAGAACCGCCGACAGCGAGCTGCGATCCCTTCGGACCCTCGACGGTCAGATCTTCCCCGGAGGTTCCGGCGAACTCGAGGAACTCCTCGAGTGTCTCCTCGCTCCAGAAGTGCATCGGAACGGCGATCCGCGGGCGAAGGAGCTGGACGAAGCCGACCGCCTGGCTCGTGAATCGTCTCTGGGACTCGATCGGGATCAACGCGACGTCGCAGTCGGTCGGCAGCGTCGCTTTCAGCCACGCTCGATGGGTCCCGTCGGTCACGTGGACGATGTCCGCTTGGCAGTCGCCGAGATGGAGAACGCGACATCCGCGGTAGGCCAACAGGTGCGCTCTGGTGTCAGCGACGCCGAGATCCTGCTCGTGCAGCGGGATGCCCTCGATCGTCACGTCCCCAACATGGACCGTCTCGGACGGCGCGGAGAGGATAGGGATTCCGGCAGGGACGCGAGCCGCATCGAAGTGATCGGCGTGATGCATGTGTGAGTACGTCGCCACATCCGGCCGCAGCTCGCCGACGTCGTGGATCGGGCTGTCCCAGCCCGACTCGACCCACGCGTTGGGCGCCCCGTAGTCGGCGAGAACGACGACGTCTCCGAACTCGAGGACGAACGCCGCATGTCCGAGGTAGTGCAGTCGAACGGTGCAGACCCCCTCAAGGCTCTCACCCACGTCTTCACTCCTTCCTACAGCGGTCGCTCGAGGAACTCCTCGCTCGGCGCGTACCCAAGGGCGCGCCAAGCAGCGCGGGCCGCCGCGTTCTCGATCTCGACGTGAACCTGCACGGCGCGACAGCCTTGCTCCATCAAGTAGCCAGACGCGTCGATCTCCAGCTCCCGCAGAATCCCCCGCCGCCGATACTCCGGATCGACGAACGCTTCCTCGAGGATGCCCCGGTCACTTGAGTGCTTGAGCGCAACGAGGACGCCGACGGGACGGGCACGCACGTGGGCGACGAATACACGCCGGTTCGGATCTTCGAGGAACTCATCGACGCGAGTCGACAGCTGCCGCTTCTGCGCGAACGCACCCGGCGTTTTCTCCTCCATCAGCGCGAACAGGTTCACGATCTCGTGATGCTCGCCGGGCCCGGCTGTCACGACTTCGACCTCGATCTCGCGTTCGACCGGCTCGCTGAACCGCTCCTCGATCCACTCCACCGCGAACGCCACGAGATCCGTCGCGTCGAGGAGGTAGCTCCGCGCGGCACCGACCTGGCCGAGAGCCCCGTTCCCCGTTTGCAGATAGTCCTGGACGATCGCCTCAAACATGTCACGCGCACCAAACCAGGGAAGGCATCCCTCGGTGTCGAACTCCTCGATCTCGACCCAGCGCGCCTCCTCGCCCTCGAGGATCGGTGCCCAGTACCGAACGATTGCCTTGCCCGGGACGTCGGCGAGGTGCTCGGCGTGATGGAGCAGCGTCACGTTCGAAAGCGGAGATCCTAGGAGAACGACCTTCCCGCCGACGGCACACAGCTTCGCCAGCGGCGAGCGCTCCCCCATCCCGTACTGCAGCGGATGCTCTTCCGTCAGCTCTGCGGCTCGCGGACCGACCGCGGCGAAGGAGCTGTCCGGGTGGCCGGTCCGCACGGCACCCGGCCAGCGACGCAGGATCTCGGCGAGGACGCCCCAGGAACGAACGGCGTGTGAGGTCGCCGGATCGTACGGCGGCCAGACCTCGGCGAGTTGGGGCGGAAGAGCGGGCAGCCCGAGCGTGACGTCGTAGGGCGACCCATCCCAGCCGACGTACATCATGACCGTTCCCGACGGGCCGACGGCATCGAAGGTGCCGTGGAGTACCTGCTCCGGCCCGCCGACGATCCACCCGACCGCCCCGACGGAGGCGTGAAGCATCACGACGTCGCCCGGCTCCACGCCGAGCGTCTGCAGGTTCGCTGCGATCTGCCCGCGCGTCACCAGCCCCGGCGCGCGAGAAGCCGAACATCGTCTCATCGCTCAGCCACCCCCGTGCAGACTGGCGAACCGCTCGAACGATCGATCGTACGAGCGTTCCACGTCGGGCGGGAAGCAGCACGCCGGCAGTTCTCTCTGCTCGAGGTGGTACCTCAAGCACTCACAGCACTTGCCCTTCCTCGAACAGCCAGGATACGTGCAGGGGCAGTTCGCCGCGTTGGATTCGAAGTTCGTGCAGTCGGACATCCCACCTCCTTCTCAGACTCCGTCGCTCATCCTAGCCGATGACCGGGGACGGCTCGAACCACCGGAATCGGTCGGCCGCGATCGTCACTCGCCGAGCGCCTGTGACTGCGCGCGCCGAAGCCGGCGAACCTCATGCAGCAGCATCGGCAGCACGACCACTGCAGAGAGAAGGTCCGAGACGGGAAACGACGCCCACACCCCGGTCGTCCCGAAGAGCGACGAGAGCGCGAGCACGGAAACCGCCGTGAGAATCGGCCGCAGCAGAGAGACGATGAGCGCCTTGGTTGCATGCCCGAGCGCTTGGTACAGGCCCGCGACGACGACCTGCACGGCGAACAACGGGATCACCAATGCCATGATGCGAAGCGCCGTCACGCCCTGCGAGATCATCTGAGGATCGGAACTGAACATCGCAAGGAACCCGCTTGGGAAGATGTGCAGGAGAACCCAGAACCCGCTGGCCAGCATGGACGCGAACAGCAGAGCAGATCCGATCGCCGAGAGCACGCGTCCGTACTGCCGGGCCCCGTAGTTGAAGCCGAAGATCGGCTGAACGCCGTCGACCACGCCGAACACCGGCATGCGCGTGAAGGAGAGAAGCCGGTTCGCCACGCTGTAGATCGCGATGGCGACATCACCCCCGTGAACGCCCAACGCTCGATTGACGATGACCGTCGCAGCGCTGGCCGCCACAACGCGCACGAACGACGAGGCTCCAACGCCGATCGTCTCGATCACGACGCGCGCGCTCAGCAAGAGGCTCCGGGCACGAAGCTTCACCGCCCCCCGTCCGCTGAGGATGTAGCACAGCAAGTAGGCGGAGCTCAGGCCGGATGAGATGACGGTCGCCCACGCTGCACCGGCCACGCCCATGTGGAAGCCGAAGATGAATAGCGGATCGAGCGCGATGTTGAGAACGCCGGTGACGAGCATCGGAAGTGTCGCTTGGAGGACGTGCCCCTGCGCTCGAACCGTCGCGGCCAGCGTCATCGAGAGAGCGAAGGTGAACGAGGCTCCGCCGAGGATGATGACGGCATACGCCAGGGCATGCGGCATGATGTCCGGCGTCGCTCCGCCGAACTCAAGCAGCGGAACGCGGAAGGACAGGCCCAGGCCCGCGAGGAGAGCGCCCACGAGAATCGCCAGTGAGATCGCGTTTCCCAGCGCACGTTCGGCGACGGGCATCTCCCCGCGGCCCAGCGCTCGCGACAAGATCGATGCGCTTCCGACACCAATCAGCTGCCCCAAGCCGATGATCATCAGGAAGAACGGGAAGGCCACGCCGATTCCCGCGATCGCCAACGTTCCTACGCCGTGCCCGACGAAGATCGCATCGGTCACGTTGTAGAGCGCGTGGACGAGAAGCCCGGCGATCGCCGGCGTCGAGAGGCGTACGACGAGCCTGCGCACCGGATCTGTGCCAAGTGCCTTCGTCTTGTCTCGCACGGATACCTCTTCCCTGAAACGCCGATGGAGTGAACCTGCATTCTACAGGTCGACTGCACCTCGCGCCCGGCGGCGCCACGACGGCTCCAACCTCATCCAAGAGGGAGACTCCCCGGTCATGAGAACAGGGGCATACAGGCATTTGCACGCGCTCCTACAGATGCCTACCATTCGGTGCGATCTCATCGAACGGAGGAGCTATGAAGTCCCTTCTCATCTACGTAGTCTTCGGTCTTCTGCTGTTCGTATCGGTTGCGGCGGTCGGCATGCCGTACAACGTCACCCAGATGACGGAAACGCTGACCCTCTTGCCGGAGCTGGCCGGTAGCACGTCTGCGACGTTCATGATCTACCAGGGGGACTGGTATGCCATGTCCAGCGCATCCGTGTCGGTCTCCCCGTCACTGAGCGTCTCGCACTATCTCGACGTCGGCGTGTCTCTTGGGGAGTCGATCTCGGCCTCCTGCAGCGCATACCAGATGCCGCTGAGCGAGTACTGCAAGCTCTCTCTTTCCGGCTCTCTCTCCTGGCTGTCGCTGACACTGGTCGAAGCCGATCCGACGCTGACGCTGAGTTCCTCGCTCGACGTGGATCTTCCGCTCGTGCCCTCCGGTTCGCCCGGCCTCACGGTCAACGCGACCCTGGCGGCACAGATGACGCCCCACAACGCGAGCCTCAGTGCGTCGATCACGCCGGTCCCGTTCGACGTGTACGCCAGCGCGTACGGATCGATCCGCGTGTTCCAGACGGAAACGCAGTTCGGCGATCACGATGCAACGGTGACCGGGTCGCTGAGCGGAAGCGGAACGCTGACACCGATCGGCTGGTCATACGCGAAGGCGACGGTCTCGGTGAAGTCCGGCAGTCTCAAGGTGAGCCTCAGCGGAACCGTCTACCCCGGGAGCCCGCTGTCACTCAAGTTTGCACTGTCGCACCCGCTGGAGCTCTTCTAGGAATCCCGCCGCCGCGCGTCGAGTGTGCGTCCGCGCCTCCGGCGTATGATGGGCCGGAGGAAGACGTGGATATCCCGAAGACGGATGAAGAGCTTCTCGACGAGTGCGCGGTGGAGACCTTCCGAGCGAGCGGTCCCGGCGGCCAGAACGTGAATGTGCGGGACACCGCCGTCCGCCTGCGGCACCTTCCCTCCGGCATCGTCGTCACCTGCCAGCAGGAGCGCAGCCAACTGCGCAACAAGCGAATCGCGCTCGCGGAGCTTCGCCGGCGGCTCGAAGACGCGGCCACGCCGCCTCCGACGCGAATCCCGACGAAGGTACCCCGCTCCGCGCGAGCCAGGACACGCCAAGAGAAGGCAAAGCGAAGCGAGAAGAAGGCCGAGCGCCGTCGACCTCTCGTCGACGAGTGAGCGCGGCGTTGCTGAAGCGTCCCCTGCCGCCTATCCTCGCCGCATGCCGGATGCCATGTCGGCCGCTGGGATGAAGAAAGGGGAAGTGGTGGGATGACGACCAAGCCTGAGTCCACGTGGGACGTTCTCATCGTTGGTGGAGGGCCGGCAGGCGCGACGGCCGCTCTCTACGCCGCTCGCGCCGGTTGGTCGACGGCCGTCGTCGACAAGGGTATCGCGGCGGGCGCGCTTGGCATGAGCAGCAAGATCACGAACTTCCCGTCCGTGGCCGAGCCGATCTCCGGCGGCGAACTCGTCGAGCGGATTCGAGCCCAGGCGCTCGGGTTCGGTGCTTCGATCCTGGCGGGGCGCATCACCGCCGCTTCGCTGTCGGACACGTCGAAGGCGTTGTTCGCGAGTGAGGCGTCCTTTCGCGGCCGGTCCGTGATCATCACGACCGGATCGATGGGGCGGGAACCGTCGATACCCGGCGAGGCGAACTTGATCGGCCGCGGCGTCTCATACTGCGCGACGTGCGACGCGTGCTTCTTCGAGGACGCAGCGGTTGCCGCGATCGGGAACACGGACGAGGTGATCGAGGAGGCGCTCCACGCGGCACGATTCGCCCGACGGGTCTTCATCCTCTGCCCGACCGCGGCGTTTCGCGCAGACGCGGCGCTCGTCCGCCAGGCCGAGGAGCACGATCGAATCGAGATCCGCTACGCGACTCACGTCAATGAAATCCGCGGCGAAGGCCGCGTCGACGGGCTGACCATCGAGACCGGCGGACGCGAGGAGCGACTCGACGTCGCCGGCGTCTTCGTCTACCTTCAGGGAGGCCGTCCGATCCTCGACTTCCTCGGAGGGCAGCTCGACGTCACGCAAGACGGCTGTCTGTGGGTCGACGACATGCTTCAGACCAGCGTGCCCGGGGTATTCGCGGCGGGCGACGTCCTCTGCAAGCATATCAAGCAGGCCGTCATTGCCGCCGCCGAAGGGGCGAGGGCGGCGATCGCGGCCGACCGGTACCTGTCCGGCCGCTCCTCCCTCAAGCCCGATTGGGCGTAGCCGCGATTGGGCCCGGCGTTGCCGAAGCGTCTCTGGCCGCCTATCCTCCCCGCATGCCAAGAGAACGCTACGGCGCCCTCGCCGTCCGCTCGTATCGCGTACTGATCGATCCGCTCCTCTTGCCGCTGCGCCCGAAGGTGATCGCCCTCTGCCGGCGGCTTGAGTCGGAAGACGTCCTCGACATCGCTTGTGCGACGGGCGCGCAGTGCCGCGCGCTCGGTCGTGCCGGAATCCGGGCGACGGGCCTCGACCTCTCGGACGATATGATCCGGGCCGCGAAGGCGGCCGGAGGACGGAACGTTCGATTCGAGGCCGGCTCCGCCTACGAGCTTCCGTTCGAGCGCGACGCGTTCGATACCGCGCTTCTCGTGCTCGCTCTCCACGAACACACCGAAGCGGAGCGAACGGTCATGCTCGAAGAGGCGCTGCGCGTAACGCGACCGACCGGACACCTCATCGTCGCCGACTTCGCCGAACCGAGAAAGCCCCGGCTGCACGTGCCGTGGCAGGTCATCCGCTTCATCGAAAAGACCGCGGGACCGGAACACCACGCCGGCTTCCTCGACTACGTCTCTCGCGGATCGCTCGACGGGATGTTGGAACGGCATCACCTACATGCCGTGCGGGGCGCTTCGTCTCACTTCGGGGCCGTCAAGCTCGCCGTCGTCCGGCGGGAAGCCTAGATCTCGAGATCCTTCGGCAACTCGTGTGCCATCTCGACGTACTCCGCGACGTCCTTCAGCGACGGCACGACACTCGAGAGGTCGCGCTCCGCGTTGACAGCGTAGAGACGTTCGTGAAGCGCCGACGCGTCCTCGCTCGCGAGGACATCGACGCAGTCCGCGCCGGCCGCAGCGAACAGGCGGACGAACGTCTTCCCCATGCCGCGGACCCGAGCCAGATCGCACAGCTTGACGAGATCCAGAAGCTCCGCCGGCGGAACACCCGCAGCGGCCGCCAGATCCTTCCGGTCCGCCCTGCAGGCCGCCCGATCGAACAACGCCTTCGTCGTCTTGACGCCCACCGCATCGAGGAACGCAAGCAGGGACGGTTCCGTCTCGGGGATGTCTCGAAGCGCGAACGGATTCGGCCGGTAGCTTCGCGCTTCCCGCCCGAGCCAGACGAGGTAGTCGGTGGGGAGGCCCGTCTCCTCGGCGAACCGCGCGGTCGCGGCCCTGTCCTTGAGCGCGCGGACGAGATCGGCGACCGTCCTGATCCCGGCACCGCGAAGAACCGCGTACCGCTCCGGCATCTCCTCCTTCAGGCACTGCCGCGCCGGCACCAACTCGTGGCGCTCGATCTTCCGCCAGAGCCACGCGAGCTGGAGTTCGCCGAGGTCAAGGTGGTAGCGAGGCATCGCGCCTCCTCCGTGCCACGCTACGCGGGCAACGGATGCGGGAAAGTTCCGTATCGCGCCCGCTCCCCGAGCGCCTCCTCGATGCGCAGGAGTTGGTTGTACTTCGCCGTCCGATCGGTCCGCGCCGGCGCACCGAACTTCGACTGCCCGGTGTCAAGGCCGACGACGAGATCGGCGATGAACGCGTCCTCCGTCTCGCCGCTTCGGTGCGAGACGACGACGCTCCAGCCCGCTTCGGTCGACATCTTGGCCGCCTGGATCGCTTCGGTTACCGTCCCGATCTGGTTGACCTTCAACAGGAGGGAGTTCACCGATCGCTCTTCGATCCCGCGCTTCACGCGCTCCGGATTCGTTACCAGGAGGTCGTCGCCGACGAGCTGCACCCGCTTGCCGAGCCGCGCGGTGAGCGTCTGCCAACCGCTCCAGTCGGCCTCGTCCATCCCGTCCTCGATCGAAATGACCGGGAACTGCTCGATCAGCTCCTCGTAGAAGTCGACGATCCCGTCGCTGGTGAACGTCTGGTCGTGGATCGTGTAGACACCGTCGGCGAAGAACTCCGATGCGGCACAGTCGAGACCGAGGAAGACCTTGCCGGCATAGCCGGCGGCATCGATCGCCTCGACCATCAGCTCGAGCCGGCGGGGCATCGACGCGATCGGCGGCACGAACCCGCCCTCGTCGCCGAGGTGGATGCCGGCGACGCCGCACTCGGCCTTGATGATTCCCTTGAGCGCGTGGTAGATCTCGCTTCCCGCACGGATCGCGTCGGCGAAAGATCGCATCCCGACCGGGAGGAGCATGTACTCCTGCGGATCGTTCTCGAGACCGGCGTGCTTGCCGCCGTTGATGACGTTCATCTGGGGAATCGGAAGCGTTGCGCCCTCCGACCCGGCCAGCTCGGCCAGGTACGCGTAGAGCGGAAGATCCTTCGCTGAGGCGCCCGCCTTGGCCGCCGCCATCGAGACGGCGAGGACGGCGTTCGCTCCGAGGTTCCCCTTGTTCGGCGTTCCGTCGAGCTCGAGGAGGACCGTGTCGATTGCGTCTTGCTCCGCGGCGTCCGCGCCGAACAGGGCCGGGCCAATGACCGTGTTGACCGCCTCGACCGCCTGCAGGACGCCCTTCCCGCCGTACCGGCCCCCGCCGTCGCGCATCTCGACTGCTTCGTACGTGCCCGTCGAAGCGCCGGACGGCACCGCTGCGCGGAAGAGCCCCTTCTCCGTGATCAAATCCGCCTCGACCGTCGGGTTCCCTCGGGAATCGAGGATCTCGCGCGCCACGATGCTCTGAATCTTGCCACTCATGGATGTCCCTCCGTTTCCGTTGCCAACCGTGGAGTGTACCGAAGGGCCAGCGCGAGTCCTACCTTGCGCAATGTCGGTTCGAGAGAGCGAAGCGTTGCGCTAGACGGCCTCGGTGACCTGAGCAAGGCCCATGACTTCCAGGACGCTCCGGAAGCGCGGCTCCGACCGGTACGGCGCGAACAGCGGATCGCCCGGTAGGCTGAGGAGAAGCGGATCGTGAACGGCCATCGCGTCGTCGAGCTTCCGGTAGGCCTCCTCCTCTTCGCCGAGCAGGAAGTGGATCATCGCCTGCGCCGTGTGTCGCGACGGGAGCTTCTCGTAGCCTTCGAGCGCCTCGACTCGTTTCCGCGCCTCGGCGTCCTCTCCTTCAGCGGCCGCAAGCACACCATTAGCCATGTCGAACCAGAACCCCATGCCCGGAAGCTCAGCCTTCCCCGCCTCTTCGTCTTCACGCAGGATGCGATGCGCGTCGTCCAGACGCCCAACATCGAGATAGGTGAAGCAGAGCATGATCGCCGTCCACGGCTTCGCGGCCGTTTCCGACCGGAGCCGCTCGAACAGCGCGATTGCTTCTTCGGCCCGGCCGACACTGCGGAGGACTTGAGCGGCCTGATCCGTCACGAGCGGAGAGGACGGGGCAATCGCCATCGCCTTGCGAGCCGTCTTCTCTGCCTCATCCGGCCTACCGAGAATGCGTGCCAGATTCGCCCGTTCGATCAAAGCGTCGGTGTTGTTCGGATTCCTCTCCAGTGCCTCGGCGAGCGTTTCCTCTGCGCCACACCAGCTCCAGAGAGCCATGTCGATCTTCGCGAGATCGCGGTAAGCGCTTTCGTAGTCCGGCTCGAGTTCGATCGCCCGAATGCAGTGATCGCGCGCCTCCTCGAGCCGCCCCATGTCACTCAGGATGCTCGCGGCGTTGATGTGCATGATGTGCGCCATCGGGTCAAGTTCGATCGCCTTCTGCGCCTGCTCGGCCGCCTCTTCGAATCTCATCTGCGTTTGCAGCGTTCCGGCATACCACTGGCGCGCCGTCGCGTAGCTCGGGTTGAGCCGAATCGCCTCCTTGAATTCCGCCTCGGCCCTCACCGGATCCGACTTGAACTGGAGGTAGGCGAGTCCGAGGGACGCGTGCGCCTCCGCGAGGTTCGGGTCGAGGTGGATCGCTGTCTTGGCCGCCTCTTTCGCCTTCGGCAGCGCGACCTCGTGCGATTCGTGTCCGTGATTGGCGAGAACGCCGTACGTGTCGGCAATGCCCGAGTAGGCTTTCGCGAACTCCGGATCCGTGCTGATTGCCCGCTCGAAGTGCTCGAGCGCCTGGAGGAGCCCCTGCCGTGTGCGCCGATTCCAGAAGTGCCGCCCCTTGAGGTATTCCGTGTAGGCGTCGATTCGATCGGTCGGCTTCTCGAGTGCCTCGGCCTGCACGACGCCCGTCTCGACCGCCGCCTTGAGGAGCGTCTTCAGCCCCTTCGCCACTTCCATCGAGATCTCCGACTGGATTTCGAACACGTCGGCGAGCTCCCGATCGTACCGCTCGGACCAGAGATGCTCCTCGCTCTGGACGTCGACCAGTTGGATCGTGATTCGCACGCGGTCGCCCGCCTTGCGGACGCTCCCCTCAAGGATCGAGCCGACCTTCAGCTCTTGACCGATCTGGCGAATCGTCTTGGTCGTGCCGCGGTAGGCCATCACCGACGTCTGGGCGATCACGCGAAGCCCCTTGATCCGCGAGAGGGTGTAGATCAGCTCCTCCGTCATCCCGTCTGCGAAGTAGACGTCGTCGGGGTCCTGGCTGATGTTGCCAAGCGGCAGAACCGCGAGGCGCGTCCGGTCGAGGCTCTTCGTGCTCTCCTCCGCCTGCTGCTCCTCCTTCTCTTCCCACGGGAGGACGACGCGGAACACCTCCATCGGCAGGTCGACGTTCTTCAGGTCCTTCGGCCCCAGACTCTTGAGCGGCCGATCGATCTTGTTCCAGACCTGCGACTGCACCGACTGCGACAGGCAGACGCCGCCCGGTAGTGCGAGCGGCTCGATCCGCGAGGTGATGTTAACGCCGTCGCCGAAGACGTCGCCCTCGCGATGAACGACGTCGCCGACGTGAAGCCCGATCCGGATCTGGAACCGGTTTGGATCGTCGGCCTTGGCGTTGCGATCGTACAGCCGCCGTTGAATGTCGATCGAGCAGGAGACGGCCTGGAGCGCACTTGGAAATTCGACGAAGAAACCGTCTCCCGTGTGTTTGACCTCGCGGCCGCCGTGCGCGGCGACGCTGTCACGGACGACGCCGTTGTGCTCCTCCAACAAGCGAAGTGCCAGCGCCTCGTCGCGCTGCGACAGACGCGTGTACCCGACCATGTCGGTGATCATCAGCGCAGAGAGTCTGCGGTGTTCGTCGGCCAACGGCGGTCCTTTCGAGAGTGTGAGGGCATTCTAGCACATGGGAACACCGCGACCCAGAGGGTATCCACGAAGCTTCCCAGCCTCCATCACTCGCGCGGCGGTCACCGTCACACCCCGCGAAACCGGTGACGTCTCGCGGATGGCATTGACCTGTCTGACCGGTTCGTGGCACGATGTTCTCCGTAGCCCACGAACCGAAACCAACAAGGAGGCTCAAGCATGGAACGCATCCTCCGCATCAACATGACCGATCGGACCGCGACGTTCGAGGAGGTCCCGGACAAGTACAAGGAGCGCGCGGGGCGATGGCTCACATCGAGCATCGTCCACGACGAGGTCCCGGCAACGTGTGATCCCCTCGGCCCAGAGAACAAGCTCGTCTTCTCTCCGGGTATCGTGACGGGAACCGCAGCGCCGACGTCGTCCCGGATCTCGGTCGGCGGCAAGTCGCCGCTGACGGGCGGGATCAAGGAGGCGAACGCCGGCACGGGCTGGGCGCGCCGGCTGGCGAACCTCGGAATCCGTGCGGTCGTCATCGAGGGGCAGGCGACGGAAGGATTCTGGCTCGTCAGCGTCACGTGCAACGGAGCGGAGTTCCAGCCGGCAGATGCCTGGACCGGCGAGAAGCTTTCGAACGTGTATCCGAAGGTGTTTGATCGGTTCGACGGCGTCGAGTCGGTCGACGTCTGCTCAATCGGCGTCGCCGGCGAGAACCGTATGGCGGCGGCCGGCGTCTGCTTCAACGATCAGAACGGCCGGCCGAGTCGGTATGCCGGACGCGGCGGGCTCGGCGCGGTGATGGGCTCGAAAGGCCTCAAGTTCATCGTCGTCGACGACAAGGGCGGCCCCGGCCTCACTCCGAGGAACAAGGAGCTGTTCGATACCGGCCGGAAGAAGATGGCCGCGGCGCTGACCGAGCATGCCATCACCAAGCCGGAGGGCGCTCTCAACAGCTACGGAACGGCCGTCCTCGTGAACATCATCAACGAGGTCGGAGGCCTGCCGACGCGCAACTTCCGAGAAGGTCGATTCGAGGGCGCGGCCAAGATCGCCGGAGAGGCAATCTTCGAGGGAAACAAGGAGCGCACCGGCTCGACGCTGTACAACCACGCCTGCTCGCCCGGCTGCATCATCCGCTGCTCGAACACGTGGCACCGCGAGGACGGATCCGAGCACACCTCTTGCATCGAGTACGAGTCGGCCTGGGCCCTCGGCGCCAACTGCGGGATCGACGATCTCGATCAGGTTGCCGAACTGAACCAGCTCTGCAACGAGTACGGCTTGGACACGATCGAGGTCGGCGGGACGATCGGCGTCGCGATGGAGGGAGGCGTCGCCGAGTTTGGCGACGGGAAGCGTGCCATCGAGCTCCTCCATGAAATCGGGAAGGCCACCGAGCTCGGGAAGACCCTCGGAAACGGAGCGGTCGCCGCAGGCAAGGCGTACGGCGTGGCACGTGTTCCCGCCGTCAAGGGCCAGAGCATGCCCGCATACGAGCCACGCGCGATCAAGGGAATCGGCATGACCTACGCCGTCTCGACGATGGGGGCCGACCACACGTCCGGATACACGATCGCGCCGGAGATCCTGGGCGTCTCCGGCAAGCTCGATCCGCTCAATCCCGACAAGGCGGAGCTGGCGCGCAACTTCCAGTACGCGACCGCGTTCATCGACACGACCGGCCACTGCCTGTTCATCGCATTCGCCATCCTCGACATCGCCTCCGGCTTCGAGGGAATGATCGACGAGTGCAACGGGATGCTCGGGACGAGTTGGACGGCCGACGACGTCGGACGGATCGGCAAGGAGATTCTCGACCTGGAGCTCGACTTCAATCGGAAAGCCGGCTTCACGGCGGCCGACGATCGCCTGCCGGACTTCATGCTGACCGAGAAGCTCCCGCCACACGACGTCACCTGGGACATCGCAGACAGCGAGATCGACAAGGTCTTTGCCCCGTCAAGCTAGCGCTCGAAGAGCTTCCAGAGAGGCGGGCGACGCGTCGCCCG
>Ga0272441_10005951_pt1 | contig 20811 bp, 20 predicted proteins | sample SSMProp6N_FD_193582 | JGI IMG/M metagenome (GOLD analysis project Ga0272441, IMG submission 193582) | Marine sediment archaeal communities from Little Sippewissett salt marsh, Falmouth, MA, United States - SSM-Prop-6N | ecosystem: Environmental > Aquatic > Marine > Wetlands > Sediment ...
TGGGCTTCAGTCTGTTTTTCTCAAGCGAGGCTTTTACTTTCGTCAGCGCGGCGTCGTTATAGTCGGGCGGGTAAAGGTGGGGCTGGTCACACATGATCTCGACGCCGGCAAAGCCCAGCCGGGCAACCATGTCAAAGGAATCCAGCAAGGAATATTTCACGAAGGCGTTGGTGCTGTAACCGAAAACCATGGGGTTGATCCTTTCTTTCTATAGCGGCAACGTCATCATCCATCTCCGCGAGATTTTTCGGCGATGCGGGATTCGATCCGGGATTCCAGACGTTCCAGGGCGGCAAGCTGATCTTCGAAGGTCAGCGGCGCGCTGTCGCCCACGGGTTTTTTAAAATAGAACCCCAGGTCGGGAACGGGGCCGGCGAATCCGGCGATTTGAAGGGCGACGGCCCAGCGGGCCAGGTCCAGGGCCATGGGGGCGGCCAGGATGGAGTCCCGGCCCTGCAGGTTGAGGCGCAGGCTCATGGACATGCCGAAGATTCCCCTGACGTCGATGACGTCCCAGGCCTCCTTGGCGTCGCCCCGGGGCGGGTAGTAGTCGATGTGCACCTTGTGGGCCGAGCGGCCGTAGCGTTCACCCACCGAATAGCCGAGGAGATCGTCCAACAGATTGGTCTTGTTGTTCAGCTTGCCGCAGGCATGGTCCGGGTCCATCAGGTTCAGCCCATCGGCGTTGCCCAGGATGTTAAGGCTGTACCAACCGTCCACATACAGTCCCCGGGCCTTCAGGGCCGAGGCCAGGACCACCTTGAAATAGGTCTGGCCGGTCTTGCCGTCGCGCCCGGCGAGGGGAGCGCCGTTGGCCTCGGCAAGGCTGCAGATGGCGGGTAGTTCCACCGTGTTGGGGGTGAAGTTGACTACCGGGATGCCAGCGTCGACGGCAGCGATCACGTAGGCCAAGTCAGGCAGGATTCCCGCACCGGGTTGGCTGAGGAGTGGGTCGACGGTCGTGAAACGCGCCGGGTCGGAGATGTCACAGGTCGCCGGCAGCAGGTTGACCATTACGGGACGGGCATCTGGGAAATGCTCGCGGCATTGCCGGATATCCGCCTGCAGCTGCTTCACCTGGCCTGCAATGGAGAGCGTTGCGTCAGGGGCATTAAAAACGGATATCTGCGCCAGACGCGATTCATAGGGTCGCCACATGCCCTCGGGCAGTACACCGTGACGGGCGATGGCACCGGTGATGCCATCCGCGGACAGATCCCAGCCGGCCATGGCGACGGAGGCACAGTCACCCAGAAAAACAAACTTCTCGGCGGTGGTGAGTCCGGATAGAATCAGCGAGGGGTTTTCCTGCATGGCGGCAACGGCCGCCGCCAGCGTGGTGCCGATGGCCCCTTTGACGCCGGCCACCAGCAACAGCAATTGGGGTGTGCGATCTGACGGTCTGTCCATTGATATCGGTCTTCCTTATCGGCAGGCCCGCGGGCCGGTATTTTTAAACCGTCGTACCATAAAGGGAAGGCTGTCCAAAGTCAAGGCGGTGGCGCCATTTGGTGGATGTCGGAATGATTGTGATCCGTCGGGAAAAAAGACGCCGGTTTGTGGGCCTTACCCGAGGATTGAAAAAAGGTTGCCGGCATGCGTGGGTGGTTCAATTCCCTGCCAACATCTCCCGGAATGTTGCCATGTGTTTCTTCTCTTCGAGAATGATCTGTTCCAATTGCGTGGCGATTGCCGTTTCGTCGATGAAGGTTTTCAGAACCTCGTAAAAGGCGATGGTGTCGTCTTCGAACCCGATAAAGGTGCGGAGCATTTTGTCGGGGCTGTCGATGGTTTCAAAATCGACCTCCTGCAGGGAAAATGCCTGCCCCTGGACCACATCTTCCACCAGGGCCCGGCTCAGTTCCGCCATCAGATGGTGATCCTCACCCTGGGTCAATCGGTTTTTCAACTCGGTAAACCAGCGGGCGTGATCGTGCTCTTCTTGGGCGATCCATGTCAAAAGGGTCTTTAACTCATCATTCGATATATGCAGTTGGGCATCCCGGTAGGTTTTCTCACCGTTTTTTTCCAGCCGTATGGCGATGTCCAGAATATCCTGGGCGGTAAACATAGACACTCCTCATCGTTCGCGTGGGTTCATATCGAGGCAAATGTATTGGATTTATTTAAAGGCCCGATGACACGCCGTCATGGCCGATCGGATGTCCCGCAGCTCGTGCTGGAAATCGGCCAGTCGGTCATCTTCCACAGCCCGTGTCATATTCTGTACGTGGTCCCGGTAAACGGCCATCTCTTCGGGCCACTGTTCCTGGGACAGGCTCTCGAAATCGGCGGAGTCCTTTAAATACTGGTCAACGATCGGGATGGCCGGCAGCGTACCCTGGCCGGCGGCTTGGGCCAGGGCCTTGAAGGATCGGCCCAACTGTTTTTTGGCTGCCTTGAACCGGTCTTCCCAGTCTTTCACGGCCGCTTTTTGCGGTGGTGCGTAATGTTCCACCGTCGACCATTTGAATTTGAGGCGGGTCTGCAGACGTCCCTTCTTTTCGACGATCTTGATCTTGGCGGCCAATGCCTCAGGTACCGGCCAGGAGCCGCTTGCGGTTTTAAACCGGCCGTTGCGAAGCTGGCGGGCCATGGCCTCCAACTGGCCGGCCAGTTCCGTTGGGCTCATTTTCTTTTCTATTTTGTTCTCCATTGGCGCATTCTCCTGCCACCGCTAACCTGTCAGTGAAAAATGGATGCCCGGAATCGGGTTGCTGACTTCCAGATTAGATTAAATCCGGCTTGGTGTAAAGACGGCGCCGCAGTCACCGGTCGGTCGCGACGGTGGCGGAAACTGGACCACCCACCCGTGCCGGCATTCGACCCCCCCCCCGAAGTGGGCATTCAGGCGGCTGGGGCGCTTTCAGCACCGGCCTTGAGCGCTCGGAGGGACGCCTGCCGCCGATGGTTTTTCCCCTTCAAGCGAGTTTCCAGAACGGCTTCGACATCATGTGGGGAACAATATAGCCCATCGTGGCCGAAGGCGCCGCGTCGGGCGCTGGCAAGGGCGAACCCGAGCATGATGAGATTCACGGATCGGGGGTCGTCCATCTCTCGGGCCAGTCGGTCTGCATCGAGATAATAAAGCCTTGCGGTTTCTTCCATCGTCGGTGGCGCAGGGCCATTGATCACCGCCCATCCCCCTGACTTGAGATAGCCGCCGTGCTGGTCCAGGCTCTCGGCCTTAAGGGCGATCAGGCCGTCGGCGTTTCCGGGGCTGATCAGCGGGCTGGCGAAATCACCGATTTTGAGATGAGAGATCACCGTGCCGCCCCGTTGGGCCATGCCGTGGGTTTCGGAGGTAAAAACAGGCAGGCCTTTTTGAATGGCCGCTTCGGCCAGCAGCCGGGTAATGAACAATACGCCCTGTCCGCCCACGCCGCTGATCACGATCTGGTATTGGTTTTCTTCTTGCATAGATTTTCTCAATTTAAATGACTCAAATCTGTTGTTTGGAACCTAAAACCGGATAAACCGGAAACAACAAATTACAATATTCAAAATCACAAATAAAATCCAAATTACAAAATCAAAATCTCAAATGAGGGCGAAAAAACCAATCGTTGATTGTCATTTTGATCTTTAGTGAATGGTATTTGTTTGTCGTTTGGGTTTTGGCTATTGCGATTTATTTACTATCGCTCCCTTGGGGCAGACGTCCAGACATACGCCGCATCCATTGCACACCAGCGCGTCCACGGCGGTTCGCTGGCCATCGTCCACGGCCACCAGCCCCGGGCATTCGAAATGCTGATGGCAGAAACCGCAGCCATCGCAGTCCCCGGTCACCATGACTTCAATCGGGTCGGCTGCCTTTCCCTGGCGCGCCAGGTCGATGATGCAGGGATGCCGGGCAATGACCACCGCAGGCCCGTCGCTTCGGCTGTAGGCCACCGCCGCCTTGACCATGGCAATGAAGCCGTTGGTATCATAGGGATCGCCGACTTCAAGGAAATTTACACCGCAACCGTTGACCAGGGTTTCCATATCCACTTTGACCAGGGTTTCCCCTGTGGCGCTTTTGCCCGTGGCCGGCGTGGGCTGGCTGCCGGTCATGGCTGTGGTGCGGTTGTCCAGGATCACCAGCACCATGCGCACATTTTGGTTCACCGCGTCGATGAGTGCCGGCACACCGGCATGAAAAAAGGTGGAATCGCCGATGGTGGCCACGATATCGGGCCGCTTCTCTTCGTGCTTGTAGGCGTGGTAGAATCCGGCGGCCTGGCTGATGGCCGCGCCCATGCACAGCACCGTATCCACCGCCTTGAGATTCAGTCCCAGGGTGTAGCAGCCGATGTCGCTGGTGTAGATACCCCGTGGTGCCGCTCTCTTGATGGCATAAAAACTGGCCCGGTGGGGGCAGCCCGCACACAGGGTCGGACGTCGGCCGGGCGCCTGGGCCAGCGACGGGATTTGGGCGCTCACACCGGCAAACGCGGCCAGCAGCGCCGTGATCGTTTCGGGCAGGAGTTCGCCCACCCGCGGAACCACCCCATTTATTTTGCCTTTGATGCGGCTGCGGTCGGCCAGTTGCATCTCGATGATTGCCGTGGTCTCCTCAAGGATCAGCACCTCGTCATAGGTCTCCAGCAGAAGGCGGATAAAGGCGGTGTGCAGCGGAAACGGTTGGCGAACCTGATAAAATGGCAGGTCACGCCACAATTGAAGCGCGTTGAGGGCTTCCGCCGTGTAGGCCGCGGCCACGCCACAGGAGACCACGGCGCGCCGACCGTTGGCCTTTGGATTGTGCCGAACGGGTTCGGTTGCCTTGTGGTCGGCGATCCGGGCCAGCTTTTCTTCCAGCTCCAGGTGAAGCTGATAGCGGAATTTGGGTGTCGCCGCCCATCGCGAGGGGTCTTTTTTAAAATCCGGTTTCACTTCCAAGGGGCGGATCGCGCCGGGACGCACATCCTGACGGGAGTGGCACACGCGGGTGGTAGGCCGCAGCATCACCGGGGTATTAAAGGTCTCGGAGAGGCGATAGGCCATGCTGACCATTTCCTTGGCCTGGCGTGGCGAGTCCGGGTCCAGCACGGGGATTTTGGCCATCATGGCCATCATGCGGCTGTCCTGTTCCGTCTGGGACGAGTGCGGGCCGGGGTCGTCGGCACTGATGATCACAAAACCACCGGCCGTTCCCATATAGGCCGCACTCATCAGCGGGTCCGACGCCACATTCAGCCCTACCTGTTTCATGCTGACGGCCGTGCGCAGTCCGGCTTGGCACCCGGCGTAGGCGATCTCGAAGGCCACCTTTTCGTTAACCGCCCATTGGATGTGCATCCTCGCGTCCAGCTGCTTGCCGGTGTCAGCCACCGCGGCGAGAATTTCCGAGGCGGGGGTGCCCGGATAGGCGGTCGCCATGCTGCATCCGTTTTCAATCAATCCGCGGGCAATGGCTTCATTACCCATCATGAGTACTTTTTTACCTGCCTGTTTCATACCTTCCTCGCATCGACGTCGATGGACAGCTTCAAAATAAAATATTGCGCTGCTATTACACGGTTGCGGACAAATTGTCGAGGGTGGTTGATGGGTGTCATCAATGGATCACGTGTCTATGTGGCACCGATCGGGCTGACCCGCCGATGGGTCCCCAATGCCACAGTGACTGAAAAACGGCATCGAGCCGCATTTCCCTTCTTGACCTGCGCCCGCTGGTGACGTAGTCTGAGCCTCTTTAAATTCATGATTGTTTCTATCTGGAGGAACAGTGTCCGGTTTTCAGGACCTGCTGCAATTTGTGTTTGCCGGTGTGACAAGCGGTGCCATCTACGCACTGATTGCCTTGGGGTTTTGCGTGGTGCACAACACCATCGGCATCGTCAATTTTGCCCAGGTGGATTTTGTCTCTTTGGGCGGCATGTTCCTGTTCACCGGCCTGTTCTGGGGCGGTCTGCCCATGGCGCTTGCCCTGCCCGGTGCCGTGGCCGGGGTCACCCTGGTGGGCATCGTTGTTGAACGTCTGGGCGTCCGGCCATCGCGTTCCCAGAATCACCTGGTGCTGATCTTTCTCACTATCGGCATCTCGATCATCCTGCGCGGCATCATGAAGCTTGTCTGGGGTAAAAACCGTATGGCCGTCCCGCCGCTTGCGGGCGAGGAGCCTCTGCGCATTGCCGGCGCAGCCATCTTGCCCCAGGCCGTGGCCATTTTGATCATTACCGCCATTGCCATCGGCCTACTGGTGATTTTTTTTCGAGGCACCCGACTGGGCCTGTGCATGCGCGCCGTGGCCTCCAACCAGACGGCCGCTTCGGTGGTGGGTATTCCCGTGGGGCACGTCAAGGCGGCCAGTTTTGCCCTGGCCGGCGGATTGGGTGGACTGGCCGGCGTGCTGGTGACCCCCATCACGACGTTGAGCTATGACGTGGGCGTTTTGCTGGGGCTCAAGGGCTTCGCCGCAGCCATTCTGGGCGGTTTCGGCTCATTCCCCGGTGCCGTGTTGGGGGGAGTGATGCTGGGGCTGCTGGAATCCCTGTCGGCCGGATACTGGAGTAGCGCGTACAAGGATGTAGCGGCATTCGTGGTGTTGCTGTTCGTTCTGTTTGTCAGGCCCAAGGGACTGCTGGGGAAGTAGAAGCCATCATGATGACGGCCAAAGACAATCTGTTCTATTTTATTTACCTGCACCGCACCGGGCTGACCGTTCTGGCCCTGTCCGTGCTGCTGCTGGTCTGGCCGCTTTTGGAGAGCAACCCCTACAACCTTGGCCTGTCCAACCTGATCGCCATCTATGCGATCGTTGTGCTGGGATTGAACCTGTTTATTGGTTATGCGGGCCAGATCAGCCTGGGACACGCCGCTTTTTTCGCTATTGGCGCCTACGGATCGGCCATCGGCACCACCACACTGGGCGGACCGGCCTGGCCCGTCATGATCGTGGTCGCCCTGGCGGTATCCCTGGTCGCCCTGGCGGTGGGGCTTCCTGCACTCAAGCTGAGCGGGCACTACCTGGCCATGGCAACCCTGGGTTTCAACATCGTGGTCTATTCCATCCTGGTGCAGTGGGACCATGTCACCGGCGGCCCTAGCGGTTTCTCCGGCATTCCCTATCTCAGCATCGGCTCCGTGGTGTTCGACAATGAAATCGCTTTTCACTACCTGGTGTGGACCGTTGCCATGATTGCACTTCTGCTGTGCCTGAATCTGGTGCGCAGCGGGGTGGGAAGAGGCCTGGCAGCCCTGGCGGAAGATGAAACCGCGGCGGCGGCGTTAGGGGTTGACACCCGCCGCGCCAAGGTGAAGGTGTTTATCCTGTCGGCCGTGCTGGCCTCGGTGGCCGGCAGTCTGTTTGCCCACTGTTATGCCTTTGTGAGTCCGGATTCATTCAATATTTTCGTCTCTGTGGATTTCGTGATCATGGTGGTGGTGGGCGGCATGGGCTCCATTTGGGGAACCTTGTTCGGGACGGCTCTGATCACCTTGCTGCCCGAATGGATCGAGGCCCTGGAATCGTATAAAGATATCATCCACGGCCTTATCCTGGTGCTGATTCTGCTCTTTCTGCCCCAGGGGCTGGTCACGGGCATTGTCGACGCGGTGCGCACACGAATTGCCCTGAGTCATCATGATTGAACTGAGAAATGTCAGCAAATGGTTCGGTGGCCTGCCGGCGCTGCAGGATGTCTCGTTCTGCATGGAACCGGGGCGGATCACGGCGCTCATCGGCCCCAACGGCGCCGGCAAATCGACTCTGATCAACTGCATCAGCGGTGTGGACCGGGCCCAGAGCGGAAGCATCCGGTTGGCACACCACCCGGTTGAAGCATTGCCGGCCCACAAGATTGCCGCCCTGGGCGTTGCCCGCACCTTCCAGAACCTGAAGCTGTTTGCCAGGCTGTCCGTGCTGGACAACGTATTGACCGGCCTGACCGTTGCGGCCGAACGCTCCTTCACCGTATCCATGCTGCGGTTGCCGGCCCTGCGCCACCAGGAACGGCAGCTCCGTCTGCGCGCCTTGGAGGCCCTGGATGATTTCGGGCTGGCCAAAAAAGCGCACTGGCCGGCATCGTCGCTGTCTTACGGCGAAAAAAAGCGGGTGGAGATGGCCCGCGCCTTCGTGAGCGATCCCCTGCTGGTGCTGCTGGACGAGCCGGTTGCCGGGCTGAACACGGAAGAAACGACGCAGATTGCGCGCCACATCCGCCGACAGCGCAACGCCGGCCACACCATGCTGCTGGTGGAGCACGACATGGAGCTGGTGATGGACGTGGCCGATCAGGTGGTGGTCCTGGACAGCGGGCGCTGCATTGCCTGTGGCAAGCCGGCGGCGATCCGCAGCAACCCCATGGTTCTGGAGGCCTACCTGGGCCGCATGGAGGCCACGGCCTGATATGAGCGAAACCCATTTGCTGGCCATCGAGCAGTTGACTGCCCATTACGGGGCCGCCCAGGCGCTGTTCGGGGTGGATCTGACCATCGATCCGGGAGAAACCGTTGCCCTCGTGGGGGCCAACGGTGCCGGGAAAACCACCCTGCTGAAATGCATCATGGGTCTCATGAAACCCTCGGCCGGGGACGTCTTCCTGGAGGGTCGTACGGTTACCGGTAACACGCCGGTGCAGATGGTTCGCCACGGCTTGGCGCTGACTCCCGAGGGGCGTGAGGTCTTCCCGCAACTGACCGTGGCGGAAAACTTGCAGCTGGGTGCGGCCGCATTGAAAACCGGACGAAAGGAAGTCGCCCGGCGCATGCAGGTCGTGTACCATCGTTTCGGCCGTCTGGCCGAGCGTCGGGACCAGGCGGCAGGAACCCTGTCCGGCGGCGAGCAGCAGATGCTGGCCATGGGGCGCGCCTTGATGGCCCAGCCCCGCATGCTACTGCTGGATGAACCCAGCCTTGGGCTGGCGCCCTTAATCACCGATGAGATATTTGCCATCGTGCACCAACTGGCGCGTTCCGGCGTAACCATCCTGCTGGTGGAACAGAACGCCGCCAGAGCGCTCTCGGCCTCCCATAAAGCCTTTTTGATGGCCGGCGGCCGTATCGTCCAGCAGGGACGCAGTCAAGACCTGCTGGTCGACCCCAAGCTGCGCGCCGCTTTTCTGGGTGCCGCCAGCCAAGAGAAACCAGCGGCCAGCCGGCTGGGGGCAGCCGGTCTGACCAACATCCGTTTGGAGAAACCCGATATGCATCAACACACATTCATGCCCGCTTTTACCGATGACCAGGCATTGGCCGCCCATCAACTCAAGGGGTTGCAGTGGACCGTCCGCCATGCTTTTGAAGGCTCCAGCTTTTATCGGCAGCGTCTGGAAGCGGCCGGCGTCGATCCCGCGTCCATCCAGAGTCTGGAAGATCTCAGGCGGATGCCCTTTACGACCACCGACGATCTGCGCGAGTACTATCCGTTTCCCCTGCGTGCGGTTCCCTTTGAACAGATCGTGCGCATCCACGCCAGTTCAGGCACCACCGGCAAGCGTAAAATCATCGGTTACACCCAGAAAGATCTGGACGACTGGATTCACTTCTTCGCACGCTGCTACGAAATGGCTGGCGTCACCCCCCTGGACCGCGTCCAGATTGCCGTGGGCTATGGTATCTGGACGGCCGGCATGGGCTTCCAACTGGGGTGCGAGAAGGTCGGCGCCATGGCCGTCCCGGTGGGGCCCGGCAATATCGACATGCACCTCCAGTTCATGCAGGATGTCCGCTCGACGGTTTTTTGCAGCACCGCTTCCATGGCCCTGCTCATGGCCGAAGAGATCCATCGCCGCGGTATCGCCGATAAGATCAATATCCGTAAAATCATTTACGGTTCCGAGCGCAGCTCACGGTCCATGCGCCGCAAAATCTCCGAGCTTTTCGGCGGGGCCGAGCTCTTCGACATCACCGGCCTCACCGAACTCTACGGCCCCGGCACCGGCATCGAGTGCGCCGATCATGACTGCATCCATTACTGGAGCGACTATTACATCCTGGAAATCATCGACCCGGAAACCCTGGAGCCCATGCCGGACGGCGAATGGGGTGAAATGGTGGTCACCACATTGAGCAAGGAAGCGGCGCCGTTGATCCGCTACCGCACCCGGGACATCACCCGCATCATTCCCGGCAGCTGCACCTGCGGGTCGTTTATGCCCCGCCACTCGCGGATCAAGGGCCGCAGCGACGACACCATCAAATTCCGGGGCGTCAACATCTACCCCTCCACCATCGATACCATTCTCTCGGCGATTCCCGGGCTGGGCTCCGAATACCAGATCGTCCTGACCCGCGACGGCACAACCGGCAAGGATTACATGAAACTGGTCATCGAAAGGGGGCAGGCCGTGGATGCAGGTAGGACGGCCGAATTGGTCCACGAAACCACTTACCAGATGAAAAGGCAGCTGATGGTATCCGTCGACGTCGAGTTGGCGGACTATTGCCAGCTGCCCCGTACCGAGCGCAAGAGCCAGCGGGTGTTTGATACGAGAATAACAGACGAAATCGTCTGATGTCTGTTGATAAGCGGCGTCTTACTGTCCATATCGGCGTTCTCACACGTTTCAAATCCTCGACGTAGCGCTGCTACGCCTGCGGTTTTAAACGTGCTGCGGCCTTGATCCGGACCACCATTCACCACTTTTAAACGGACATCGGTTCCGCTTGAATTGAGATTATCAGATATAAAGAGATACGGACCGATTTCAAGGAAGATGGTTGTCGGCAATCAACGCCACAAAAACTAAATGACATAGGAGAAGGAGGAGAAGATGAAACGGATGAATCGACTGGCGGCTATAGGCGTTGCTTTGATACTGGTTTTTGCCGGAGGTAGCGCTGCAGCGGAAGATGCCATCAAGATCGGCGCGTTTTTCGACCTGTCCGGTCCGGCGGCCTTCATCGGCACGCCCACCCGACTGGTCGCCGACATGGTGGTGGATAAAATCAACAAGGAGGGCGGGGTCAACGGCAAGCCCATCGAGCTGATCATCGGCGACACGGAAGGCGATCCGGCCAAAGCCGTCAACATCGCCAAAAAGTTTATCTACAAGGACAAGGTGGCCGCCATCATCGGTCCCACACGCACCGGCACCGGAATGGCGGTTAAAAAAATCATTCACGGCGGCCAGGTGCCGACTTTCATGACCGTGGGCGGCGACCCGGTGATCATGGGTGGAGAGAAACTGGGTCCCTTTGACTGGGTGTTTAAATCGCCCCAGCGGTCGTCGGTTGCCGTCAAGCGCCTCTACATGTACCTCAAAGACAAGGGCCTCACCAAAATCGCCCTGCTGACCGCATCTGACGGGTTCGGCAAGGACGGCGTCCGCTGGCTGACCACGCTGGCGCCCGATTTCGGCATCGACGTGGTGGCCCAGGAAGCCTTCGGCCCCAAAGACACCGACATGACCGCCCAGTTGACCAATGCCAAAAACGCCGGTCCCCAGGCCCTGGTGGTCTGGACCATTGGCCCGGCAGGATCGATCGTCTCAAAGAACAAAACCCAACTGGGCATCGACCTGCCGCTGTTCCAATGTCACGGCCTGCCCGGTCCCAAGTACATCGAACTGGCCGGAAAGGCTTCCGAGGGTGATCGCATGCCAGCCACGAAATTGATGGTTGTGGATGCGCTGCCCGACAGCGATCCCCAGAAGCCGGTCATCGAGGAGTTCATCCGGCTCTATACGGATGGTTACGGCTACGATAAGCAGTTCCCCATCAACACCCATTCCGGCTATGCCTGGGATGCCATCATGATCGTAGCCAACGCCATGAAGCAGGCCGGCACCACCACCGCCGCCGACCTGCGTGCCGCCATCGAGCAGACCAAGGGCTACGTGGGTGTTTCCGGTGTATATAACATTACCCCTGAAGACCACAACGGCCTGGATGTGGATTCCATGGTGATCGTCCAGGTCAAGGGTGGCAAGTTTGTCATGGCGGATTAGCGCCCATCCGGCAACAATTTTTCGCCCACTTGTGGAGTTGGTGCCGGGTTTCAACCATACGGCGTGCGTGAGTATGCCGGCGGGTTAGAAGCTCGGCGCCGCCTGACCTTGAACCACGAACCCGTGTTTATGGACGCCGTCTAAATGGCATGTTTATGATCGTTCAAACCATTCATGTTAAAACTTCTTTTTTCAGGTGCAGTTCAAACCGCTCCACCAGCAGGGAGCAGACCAGGCAGATAGCGAAGTAGATGGCCAGGATCGTGATCCATACCTCGAAGGTGAGAAATGTGGCGGCCATGAGTTCCATGCCCTGGAAGGTCAGTTCCTGGATGGAGATCACCGAGACGATGGCCGAATCCTTGATCGTGGAGATGAACTGGCCGGCCAGGGGCGGCATAATTCTGCGAAGGGCCTGGGGGAAGATGATGTAGCGCAGCTGCTGGGTACGGGTGAAGCCTAAACCGGAGGAGGCCTCCCATTGGCCCTTGTCGATGGATTGGATGCCGGCCCTGATGATTTCGGTGATGTATGCCCCTTCGTAAACCGCCAGGGCCACAGTGCCGGAGATAAAAATGGACACCTGCGAGGGCTCGGCCACGAACAGGCGCAGGAGGCCTGACAGCGGGCTGCCGCCCGTAAACGTCGTCCGGCCGATGCCGATGGCGGGCAGGAGCCGGTCGCCGATGAAATAATAGAAAAGAAAGATCCACACCAAGACCGGGATATTGCGGATGATCTCCACATAGCCGGTTCCGATCATGCGGCGGTAACGACTGCAGCTGGTCCTGAACAGCCCCATGATTGTGCCGATGAAAAGGGCGATCAGCGTGGCCCAGAAACTCAACCGCAAGGTGACCAGCACGCCCTGAAGGATCAGGCCCGGCACCCATTGACCGCTTTTTTCATCCAGGCGCAGCAGGTATTGGGGAATGGCCTGCCAGTTCCATCTGTACTGGGCCTGAACGGTGGCCTGGTAGAGCAGCCACACCACCGCCACGCCGACCCCGGCCAGCAGGATCAGGTCCGTGGCGGTGATTCGGGTCTTTTTCCCGATCACTGGATCTGCGATTCCCAATCTTTGGTTTCAAACCAGTAGGTTTTACGTTCCTTCAGCCAGCCTTCGGCAGCCACATAACCGATCCAGTTGTTAAAGTAGTTCAAGGTGTCCACATCCCCCTTGCGCACGGCAAAGCCAATCGGCTCGCGCGTAAACGTGCCCTCGATGGGCAGAAAGAGCTTGTCCGGGTACTTGATGGCCTGAAAGGCAGGTGTGGGGGCCGAACCGACCACGGCATGCACGCGTCCGTTGATCACTTCCTGGTACGCCTGGGCCTCGTCGTCGAACATGCGGATTTCCGCATTGGGCAGGTATTTTTTGGTGGCTGTGACTGCGGTGGAACCCAGGCGGGCTGCGATGATGACACCGGGTTTGTTGAATGCCTCGATGCCCGTCATGCCAGCGGCCATCTTCTTGCTGGCCACAATGGACATGCCCGTAAAATCATAGGGGTCGGTGAAGTTGACCTTCAGATTGCGGCTGGGCAGAACACCCATTCCGCCGATAATGACGTCGAACTTGCCGGTGAGTAGCGCCGGGATGATACCGGACCACTTGGTGGGAACGAATTCGACCTTGACACCCATGTCCTCGGCCAGACGGGTGGCCACGTCGATTTCAAACCCGACGAGCTTGCCGGTTTTATCTTTCATGGCCCAGGGTACAAAGGTGGACATGCCCACCCGCAGCACCCCGCGCTGGATCACCTGTTCCACGACACTGTCCTGACTGTCGGCGGCCATTGCGCCAGGTATGCCGGCCAGGGTGAAAACCAGGACGGCCAGGAAAAGCAACCGGGTCATACGCGTCACGATTTTCATACATGCACTCCTTTCCTTGATTAATATGATTTTTTGCATCACACCAAACCATCTCAACCTGTCAGGGCCAACCGTCTTTCCATGGCTTGGGTGGCCAATGACAACGACAGGGTCAATATCAGGTAGATGGCTGCGATGGTAAACCAGAGTTCAAATACCAGATAGGTTTCAGCGATGATCTCCTGGCCCTTCATGGTCAGATCGTAGATGGCGATGGTGCTCACCAAGGCCGAGTCTTTGATCAAAGAGACGGCCTGGCTTACCAGCGGCGGGGTCATGTGCCGAAGGGCCTGGGGCAGAACGACGTGCCGGTAGGTGCGATACCGGCATAGTCCAATGCTTTTGGCCGCCTCCCACTGGCCTTGGGGAACAGCCAGGATGCCCGCGCGGATGATCTCCGACGCATAGGCCCCTTCGAACAGGCTCAATGCCAGAACAGCCGATGCAAATCGGCTGAGATCCACCATGGGCGAAAACACGAAGTAGATAAAAAATAGTTGCACCAGCAGCGGGGTGTTGCGGATCGATTCCAGATAGGCCCGGGCAAGGGCGCGGGCGGCAAAGGATCCGGATAATCGGCAAACCGCCGTAATCAGGCCGAGCAGACTGGAGAGCACCAACGAGACGGCGGAAACCTCAAGCGTCACCACTAACCCCTTGAGCAGGGGACCGGCCAGCAAACGGCCTTCCGAAAAGGTATACAGATACCGAGGTACCCGGTACCACTGCCAATTGTACCCCAATCCCGCACCGCCTGCATAAACGAACCAGACGAGCAGGCCAGCAGTGGCAATTACCCGGAACCAGTCGAAAGCAAGTTTCCTCCAATTGGGCCGGGCGCCGTCGCCTGGTATAAGGTAATCACAAGCGTTCATGGATAAACGAGAAACTCAATGCGTCGAACGGGTGTTGGCTATCGAGGCGCACAATGACCGCCTTATGGCTTTTGTCTCTTCTCACTACGAGATACCCATCGGTAAATGTTGGCTTTGAACAGCGACAGCGAGCGCAATACCCGCCGCTTGCGGTGGTAAGGCTTCAATAACTTGCCTATTAACATGTGCCATTTTGCACAAAATGCAAGTTTTTATGGATGACGGGTTATGATTAAATGCCAAAAAAGTAACAACTGTCCGCATCTTGAAGAATCTGTTTCATGTATTATTTTTTATTGATACACAAATGTATCGTTCTACAACTTGCGAACATTGAGGCCGTTAATTTTGCCGAGAGCGCTTTAACAAAGCAGCCCCAGCAAAGTGGCGGCTGAGCCGTAACCATTCTTTAAATAAGAGTATTTCTTGAAGTTGGTGATCAGTTTGACTTGCGGGCGGTATTGGCATGCTTCTGGCTTCATAGTAGTCGAATAGATTCAGAATCACAACCGTTAATCCGACCGGCCGGGTGCCGGAGTATTAAAACGTTCAGGAGTGCCGACATGATGAATCTTGAGGAAATCAAACGCAACACGGATCTGGTTAATGCCATCGACTGGGAAATGACCCCGGAAGAGGCCGTTCGTCTTTACCTGGAATGGGGTAACAACTGGACCCGGGGAAATTATGTGATTCGCTCGAAAGATGATGTGTCCCACTATTTCGTGGTCAACACGTGGAAAGAGGAGCCGGTGATCTACTTTATCCGCCGGAACAGTGACGAAGCCGTGGAACTGGCTGAAATCAGGATGCCCCATGACTTGAAAAAACGCTACCTGCATTCTCTAGGCAGACACAAAGGTGTGTGGGCGCTTGAAGGCGAGGTCAAATCCTGGCTCAAACGAAAATTAGATGTTCAGTAGTAGGGTCTTAAAATTTCTGAGCGCAGGCAATGCGAAGCAAAATTTGGCGATAATTCCCCGTTTAGGGTGATGACTGTGTAATCTGAGCAGGGTGTTAAGACCGCATCGCTGAGCACTATCGCCTTCAACAGCCGCTCTTCTATTTGGGGCAGGTTTTTTTATCTAAGACCGGTGTTTTCTTCGAAGCGCACCGGTCTTTTTATATGGATCCACCTGAGGCGGCGCTGTCACGGCGAACATCGTGCATGGATCAAGATGCCCTGATTGAGCGGACGGTGCATTTTAACCCGCTTTCGATCTCACTCGAAGGCGTTGCCCGGTTTGAAACCCAGCGGTTTGAGAATCTTTACCAGCGGACAGAATCCCGTGAAACTGGATTGCAGCAGGTTGGCACCGACAAAAGCGGTGAACCACAGCCAATAGATGCTGTGAACCTTAGACAGAAGCAGGGAAATCAGGATCATGGATCCGGCAAAAGCGAGAATCATGCGATCAATGTTCATATTAAACCTCCTGAAGCGGGTTTGACGATTGGTTGTTGTGGGCTATAGAGATCCGTTGGACCTGAATTGTTACAGCTTAATTATCACCGTTCTATACCGGAGCCAATTGGGCCCGCTCTCAAAAAAACCAATGGCATGTTAGTTGCTTTTTTAGTATGTTCGTGTGCATCCACAGGTTTAATTGCGAACCGGCCTTTGCGCAAGTGAAAGATGCTATCCGTTTCTTTAATACCGTTTCATCGATTACCATTTTCTGTATCAAGGGGGTAACATGAATTTCAATTCCTTCGAAGAGATCCTCGATTTTGCCATTGAAAGGGAAATACAAGCGGTCAGTTTTTACCAGAAACTGGTCGACAGGGAAACTTTTCCGGCATCCAAACAGACCCTTGCCGAGTTTGTTGAAGAGGAGAGAAAGCACCAGGTTCTATTAGAGGAGTTCAAGAAGGGCAATCGGTCTGTGGTGGAGTACGAATACGTGTGGGTTCCGGATATCAAACGCAGTGACTACATCGTGGACATGAAGTACGAACCGGGCATGGACTTTGCCGAAATTCTCCGGCTGGCCATGAAGCGTGAGGAAAAGGCCCTGAGGCTATACAATGCACTGGCCACCAAGACCGACGATGCCGATTGCATCAAGCTCTTCAAAATGCTGGCCCAGGAAGAGGCCAAACATAAACAGACGTTCGAAACCCTATACGACGATCACATGGCCCAGCTGGGGGATTGATGGATAGCACGCGTCGCTATGAATTGCCTGCGTGTGGCGCCCGTGATGCTAAAATAAGTGCTTGCCTTACGGATTGTGCGCGTTTCGGAGGAGTGAGATGATTGACTATATTTCCCAGTTCAGCCCAATTACCCAGGCCCTGCTGGCGACCTTGTTTACTTGGGGCGTGACGTCTTTAGGTGCTGCTATCGTCGTGTTCACCAAGCGGGTCAACCCGCTGCTGATGGATACCTCTTTAGGATTTGCCGGCGGTGTGATGATTGCCGCCAGCTACTGGTCTCTGCTGGCTCCGGCCATCGATATGGCGGAGGAGGCCGGCATGATCCCATGGCTGCCGGCAGCCGTCGGTTTTCTGGGCGGCGCGCTGTTCATGCGCCTGGTGGACATGGTGCTGCCTCACCTGCATCTGGGGCTTCCCACCAGGGATGCCGAAGGTCCCAAGACCTCCTGGCAGCGTTCGACACTGCTGGTGCTGGCCATCACGCTACACAACATCCCGGAGGGGCTGGCGGTCGGCGTTGCTTTTGGTGCCGCGGCGTCCGGTGTGGGCGCCGCCACCGTGGGGGCCGCCGTGGCCCTGGCCATCGGCATCGGCTTGCAGAATTTTCCCGAAGGCATGGCGGTGTCGCTTCCACTGAGACGAGAAGGCATGTCCCGGGGCAAAGCCCTTTGGTATGGCCAGTTATCCGGCATGGTGGAACCGGTGGCTGGCGTGTTGGGGGCGGCGGCGGTCATGTTCTTCTATCCGATGCTTCCCTATGCCCTGGCCTTTGCCGCCGGAGCCATGATTTTCGTGGTGATCGAAGAGGTGATTCCCGAATCCCAGCGTGGCAACAATGGAGACATCGCCAGTATTGGTACCGTATTGGGCTTTACCACCATGATGATTCTGGATGTGGCCCTGGGGTAAGTACCCATGCCATATGACTTGAAATCCGCCGGTGGACCGGCGATGATCCCTGCACAGGAGTGACTATGCTGCCTCAAATCAACAACATCCTTTATGCCACCGATCTGTCTGAAAATGCCCGCTATGCCTACACTTACGCCGCCAGCTTGGGCCAGCAGTACGGTGGGCGCATCACCATTCTGCATGTCATCGAAAAACTCACCGCGGAAACTTTTTTGCAGATTCATGGATACGTGGGTGAAGAGAAATGGAAAAAGCTCCAGGAGGAAAAGCAGGCTGACTTCATCTCTACCATCAAGGGCCGGCTGAGCAACTTCTGTGATGAAATCAGCAACGAGGTGGATGCCTGCACCTTTCAGGTGGACAAGATCATCGTGAAGGAGGGCATCGCCGCCGACGAGATTCTTCACCAGGCCGACCTCAACGACGCCGACCTCATCGTCATGGGCACCCGGGGGTTCGGCATGTTTAAGGAAGCACTCATGGGCGGAACGGCCCGTCGGGTCGTGAGAAGAAGCACCATTCCGGTGATGGTGGTCAGGCTCGCCGAAACAGTATAGCTTTCAGATTCTGCCGGTGTTCCGAAAGAAGCGACATATAGTCGGCCTCCAGGCGGATCATCGGCTGGTCATTTTTACGCATCCATTCGCTGAGCCAGGCAAAGCGGATGGCCAGCATCAGGTCCGGCAGGGCGTCCCAACTCTCGTCGGAAAAGAGGCCCGATCGTCTCAGCCGGCTGACCAGACGGTGCACAAAAGGACCGCCCAGGCTCTGCGGATCTTCCATCCCCAAACATCCCAGCAGGTTGGCCAGATCATAAATCTCCGGCTTGATACCGCAGAACTCCCAGTCGATGACTGCATGAATGGACTGGCCTCCCCATATAATGTTGATGGGGTGAACGTCTCCGTGGCAGAAACCCATGGGAAGCCCTTCGGCAACAGGGAACAGGCTTTTTTTCAAGTGCGCCATAAACGGGCGATAACGGTCGGCAATTTGCGGGTTCCGGGCAGACAGCGCTGCAAACAGGTCCAGGGTGTAGGCGGCGATGGAAAACGACGATGGTTCCAAATCCAATGGGGATTGAATGCTGGTGGCGATAAACTGGATGAGAAAATCCGCAACCGCATCGCCCCGCCAGCCGTCCATGGCATAGGCGGGCCGGTCAAGCACCACGCCGCCTACGTAAGGGCACAACTGCCACAAACCGTGGTTGATCAAATGGATGAATTCGCCGCCTGCATCCGGCAGGTAAGCGACAATCTGCTGCATACCCCGATCAGACAGCTGTTGGAGAATGGCGGCTATCCGACGCTTGCCACCATATAATTTCGAGGGAATCCGTTCCAATACAAACAGCCGTCCGTCGCTGGTCTCCACCACGCTTCGCCATGCGGTGCGTTCCGGGCTGCCGGCGAGGGAAAGATCCGCGCGCAAGCGGACGAAGGCCATTTCCCATTTCCGGGATATCGCCGATAGCAGGTCTGTTTCGTTGAACTGATATTGCACGACGTTCGATCTGTCCGACCGGCTTGTGTCGAGGATTAATCTGGGGGTGTCTGACAGGCTTCCGGGTCTGTCCGGCAGGAGGTCTCACGGCTTTTTTCAGCCAGGCGCACCCGGCGCCGGGCCTGCGCCTGGCGGTTGCGCCGCCGGTCTTCATCGGTTTCCAGGACCAGCGGGGGAACCGGCCGGGGGTGGAACTGGTCGTCCAGGGCCACAAAGGTCAGATAGGCCGATGCGGTATGCCGGATTTCTCCGGTTTTCAGATCTTCGGTCTCCACCCGCACCCCTACTTCCATGGAGCTGGTGCCCACCAGGTTCAAGCTGGCTTTGAGGCTGAGCAGGTTGCCGATGAAGGCCGGGTTGTGAAAGTCCAGCCGGTCGATGGAGGCGGTGACCACGCTGCAGCGGGTATGCCGCAGGGCCACCACCCCGGCGGCGTCATCGATGTGTTTCATGACCACGCCACCGTGGACGATGCCTGCCGGATTGGTGTCCTGGGGAAGCATCATGTGGCACATGGTCACCCGGCTGTATCCCGCCGTTTTAGGCAAATGCGGGGCCCCGGTTTGCGAACACCCGGTCATTATTTTTTCCAATAGGGGTTGATGATGTCTTCGAAAATGGCCAGGGCCGCTTCAGAGCCGTAGCCGGCCGCGGTGACGATCTGTTTGAAGCCGCCGGCCACATCCCCGGCCACGTAAATGCCCGGGATATTGGTGCGAAATTCCTTGTGTTTGATGTAGCCCTCCTCGGTGAGTTCCAGTCCCACCTTCTTGGCCAGGTCAACGGCCGGATCGTATCCGATGGCCATAAAAACGCCGTCGGCCGGTTTTGTGGCCGTCTCACCGGTGGCCTTGTCCAGCAGCACCACTTCCGTGACCCGATTCTCGCCCCGGATCTCCTTGACTTCGGTGTTGAAGAGGATGGGAATGTTGCTGTCGATCAGCTTTTGAACCAGCACCTCCTGGGCCTTCAGACGATCCCGGCGGTGGACCAGAAGGACGTCCACGCCCATATTCTTGAGGTGAAGGGCTTCAGTCGCGGCACTGTTGCCGCCGCCCACCATGAAGACCCGTTTACCCTTGAACAGCGGCCCGTCGCATGTGGCGCAGTAGCTGACCCCACGGCCGGAGAAGCGTTCTTCTCCCGGAACGCCCAAGTGCCGGTGGGAGGCACCAGTGGAGAAGAGCACGGCCTGGGTTTTGAACTTTCTCCGGGAGGTCTGGACAATGTGCGGTTCACCGGGGATGATGTCCACCACCTCTTCGCCGGGAAAGATCTGCACGTATTCCAGGGCGTGGGTAACCATGATGTCCACCAGGGTTTTGCCGCCCACCTCCTTCATGCCGGGATAGTTTTCCACGACCGGGGTCAGGGCCACCTGTCCGCCCAGGACACCTTTTTCCACCACCACGGATTTAAGGCCGCTGCGGGCCGCATAGATACCGGCAGTCAGGCCGGCCGGGCCGCCGCCTATGATCACCAACTGGCATTCCACCTCCTCCGCGTCGCTCTCGGGGATGAAAATGGTCTGCTGGGCCATCTTGTCCAGGGAGGCCATAAACAGCTCTTCGGTCTGGGCGCCCAGGGCGGTGAGTACA
>Ga0272441_10005952_pt1 | contig 20809 bp, 17 predicted proteins | sample SSMProp6N_FD_193582 | JGI IMG/M metagenome (GOLD analysis project Ga0272441, IMG submission 193582) | Marine sediment archaeal communities from Little Sippewissett salt marsh, Falmouth, MA, United States - SSM-Prop-6N | ecosystem: Environmental > Aquatic > Marine > Wetlands > Sediment ...
TGATCGTAATCAAGATAATTAACGTTAATTAGACTATTGGCCCCTTTTAGGGGCCTTCCTCAAGCCACCGGCTCTGCCGGTGGTTTATGACTTGTTGAGTTTGCCCGGCTGATTTGATATAATATCTGCCGAGTGATAGCGAAAAGAGCTTGCGGATGGTCGTCGAATTCTTAAAGTTGTCAGGTCAGAAAAAGGGTAAGGAGCAATTTTAAAATACTTTCGATATCCAGGATTTGTCATAAATAACACTTAGAAGGGATGGGCAATGAAAGAAAATATTAACTTTCTCTTATCAGTTTTTGCAGTTGCAATTTTTGTGGCAGGATGTCCTCGTTTCGGTCATTTCTACGAGGAAGATCTCGGCAACGGATACGCCGTGTGGGCTACGGATGTAATGGAAGAGGCCGCAGTCTTCAAAAAAAACAAACGAGGTCCCTCCGGAGGCGTTGAAGTGGTTCCTTCTGTCGTGTTTGCCTACGGCTGGAATGACGATTTCATACTCGCGAAACAGCACCCCGTAAAGGATTTTACTAAAGTCGATGCCAGCATAACAAACTGGTACATCGTGGAAGTGGCATCCGGCAATGTCCACGGCCCGTTGGATGAAGGTGAGTTTAACAAGCTTAAAGCCGAGCTAAAGGTCCCTGCAGGATTGTCGTTCAAGAAAACAATATCATTCAAGACCAGGCAGTGAATCCGTCAAAGATCAAAAACCGGACGGTTTGTGACATAGTTTTTGCATACAGGAGATTGTGAAATCAGTAAACGGCCCTGATATTTCTTAACTGTAACTTGTCAGTGTATCATACCAGGTCAATAGTCCTTTTGATTAGTCAAAAGGACTATTAGCATTTTTTAAGAACATCTCTTTTCAAGAATATGTCATTCTTTCAACGGTGGCTGGAGTCGGCACGCCAAATTAGTAAAAATCCCTGATATTGCCCCAATATTTCCATGCGGGTTTTGCGAGACAAGATACGAGGCGGTTCTGCGATATTATCCTTGACTAAAGGGGCGTTGGTTTGGTATAAAGATGATACACAGGAATTTATATAAATACAGGCAAAAATCCGTGTTTTTATGCAAATATCCCTGTTTTTGAAGGAGGCTCATCGTAACAAAGACGGGACGGAGTGGAAATTTGGCTGTTAAGATGTGAAAATGCGTTTCGGTATGAGTAGCCAAGACGCGGTTATGTCATATATTTTAGAAGGAGGTTTATTATGTGCAAGAGATTAATCTTCTCAGTTTTAGTTATTATACTGCTGTGTGCAGGTGGTAATGTCCGGGCGGCACTCGAACCGTTTGAAATATCGCCCGCTCATGACGGGCATGTCGGAAACGACGAGCAATTGGGACCGGATGATAACGAAGGCACAGCAAGTGCTATGTATATTCGTGATATTACCGAAAGGCGCCGGGTATCGTTTGTCAGTTACGATATCTCGGAGCTTCAGAGCCCGCAGAACCAGTTCTCCGGTGTTTACTTCAGTTGCTATGGTGCCAATAGCGGGACTATAATCGTTTACGGAGTTATCGAGGAGCTCGATGAAATCGATGAGACGACAATCACATGGAACAATGCTCCCGGCGTAGATAATGATCCCGCTCCTGAGGTTGGTCAGCCGGTGGCACTGGACCATAACGACCTGACCCCGGAGCTGCTTAGATTTTCCTCTCCGGGCAGCAATGTCAGGGCTTCGAGCGATACGTCTCAGGCGCTCACAGATTTTATTAACAGCGATACGGACGGGATTGTCACTTTTATCTTCGCACCGCCCACCTCGCAAAATAATTGCATCATTCGCACAAAGGACTGGGACGGGGGTGTCGGCGATGTATATCTCGGCGGCATGTTCACTCCGCCTCCTACGGCTATGGTAATCAATCCGACAAACAGCCAGACGGAGGTACAGCGGGACATAGTCCTTAGCTGGAGAACGGGATATTACGCCGAGTTGAATAATGTTTACATGGGAACCGATTTTAACGATGTCAACCAGGCCGACCCGCAGTCTCCAATGGATGTTCTGGCCAGCGAAGGGCAGGCCGGATCCACTTTTGCACCACCCGATGTGCTGGAATTCGGCCAACAGTATTACTGGCGAATCGATGGGACAAGCAGCACTCACGCGGACAGTCCCTGGAGGGGCGCTGTCTGGAGTTTTACGGTAGCCGACTATGCGATCGTTGAAGGTTTCGAGGACTACAACGATTACCAGCCGGATACGGTTTTTGATGTGTGGGCGGATGGATTTTTCGATGATAACAACGGTTCCTCCGCCGGTTACGGCGAACCAAACTTCGCAGAGGGCGAGCATTACTTAGAGACAAGATATGTAAACGACTCGGTCACGATTGAATTGGGCGAACAATCACTGCCGTTGTGTTACGACAACAGCACCGCGACCTATTCGGAGATTACGGCAAATGTTGCAGACTTATCGGGCGGTCACGACTGGACCGTCGGTGCCCCTGAGGCGCTGGTTATGTGGGTACGCGGCGAGCCGAGAAATAATGCGGATACCGACCAGTTATACGTGAAGATTAACGATGAAAAATTAGTATATACCGGCGATATATCCGTACCGCAGTGGAGGCAATGGTCTATTGACCTGTCGTCTTTGAGCACCGACATTACAAATGTCACGCAGCTCAGCCTCGGTATGGACAGGATCGGTGCGACCGGCAGCAGAGGGACCGTATTCATCGATGAAATTCGTCTGTACAAAACTGCTCCGGCGGTTTCTTCGGAACAAATCTGGATCGAAGCTGAGGCGGCGGATCCGCTTACCGAGCCGCTGAAGATTTTTGACGATATCGCGACATCGGGCGGTCAGTATATCGGCTCGGAAATATCGCCCGTCGGCAGCACCGATAATCCGGTGTATCCCGAGGGTTCCGCATCTTACACTTTCGAAATTAAGACAGGAGGGACGTACGTTGTTTCGTTCCTCGACCGTTCCTACTTAGACGGTGACTCGGTATGGGTGCGAATCCCCGGAGCTACCACACAGACGTCTAACCACGAAAGCGGCTGGGTCTGGTTCGATGTGTTCGGTTCGACGGATTACTGGAGATGGGAAAATGTAAGCAGCTCTACCGATTCTCAGGACCCGGTGGTTCTCTGGACGATGGAGCCGGGGACATATACGCTGGATATCGCCTGCCGGGAGCCCGGTGCCGCAATAGATGCAATCGTAATTACAAGGGATGATGAAACCAGCGATGGCGGCATATAGTTATAGCTGTATGCGTCCGGTAAGAATTTGTAAGCTCTTTCATACCGGGCGAGATTAACGTAATAATGCTAATTCGGGGCCTGTTTCGATAAATTCGATGCAGGCCCTGTTTTCAGTGGGTTGACGAAAAGGAATTTAACGGGGAAAGGTGATATCATCAATCCAGGCCGTGTCGTCGCCGTTTGAAATGGAGCTGTCTTTCGAATAGGTCCATTCGAAAGTTCTTCTGCCCGTTGTCACCGGAAAAGCTACCTCGTCCCAGTCAATGCTGCCGGACCAACTGCCTTGCTCATTCCCATCGATATAGAATCGTAAAACGTCGAAGTTCGACTCGGAGGAGACTTTGCGAAAGAAGCTGATATTTCCGGAGATGCAGTCAAGCTCGACCGTCAAAGTGGAACTTTCGCCGTCTTCGATATCGCCGGCCCTTGCGCTGTAAGGGCCGGAGTTGGATTCGCCGGAAGTAACAAACCAGTCTGCGTCGCCGGAAAAGCTCCAGTTGAAGCCGCTGAAATCTCCCTGTTCGAATGCTTCTACAAGCGGCGGCGAATAGCTGCCTGTAAGGCTTACAGTTGTGATAGTCTCCGAACCAAGCGCGAGTGGCTGTGACGGATTGAAAGTGCCTGTATAAGCGAAACCTTCCGTTTCGCTGGTTCGATATACAGTGGAAGTGTCTTGTGAAAAACTTCCCAATGAAAGCGTCAGATCGATATCGACTTCCGAGACGTTGATGATGACGATAGTTAGCTTGTTGGAATTGGGATTTTTAAAGGCTGATATACGAAGGCCGGTCGAATCTGTAGAGGCTTCGACACGATGCCAGCCGGGATCTGTAAGTGCAGAGTATTGCTTGAACGCATAATATATGGGATTGATGGTATAGCCGGGATTGTCCTGCCATGGATTATCGAGTGTCACCAGACCGGCGTTATCTGTCCAGAACAAGTTCCAATAGCAATACGAGCTAACGCCCTCGTGGACAAGGCCGTTGTGTATGTGCCGGGCCAGGTTTAATGCGGAACTAAAGAGGATGGCGTCGGAACCGCATGAATACTCCGTCTGAAACAGGGGTTTGTCGCCGTACTTAGCGGCGAAGTTCTCCATTGCCGGGATAAACGAATCGGGCTTGTCAAAGTCACCATCGGCATAATGGTGATGCGCATAACCGTAAGCGTGATCTGGTTCGATGAGAGCATCGAGATAGGCTTTTGTGGAACCACATCCACAGGCTTCGCCCGCCAGCAGCTTGGGCATATCCGACATTCGAGAAGCTAATTCCTGATAAACCGCCTCGAAAGCCAGATTATAACCCGCCGAATCCGCAGTCTCGGTCGGTGTGAGTTTGCAGGTATCCCAGTCGGTGACAAAATCGGGCTCATTTTGGATATTGACGTAATCGGCAATAATTCCATGACTGGAAAACTCGACCAGACTGTCCGCCCACCATTGGGCGAATTCCTCGTACATATAATCGCCGATGGCGTCTTTTTTTAATGTGCCGCGCGCTGTGTTATTGTTGCTTTTCAGATAGGCGGGTGGTGACCATGAGGAAATCATAATCTTAATAGGGCGATCGAGAGAAGATTCCGCCTCAGCAACGATTTGGGCCGAGCGGGTTATATAGTCGTTGGAGATATCATACGTGTTTCTTAACCTATAAATATCGAGTCCCAGTTGCCCGAACAGGCAATCTAATATCTCGTTTTTCAAGGGATGAGCAAGCAGCCAACCCTCATACCAGGCGCCGGAGGCTCCAAAGCCTTCGAGCTGCTGATAAACAGTACCCACATCTACAGAACCCATCGCATCAGACGCAGGAGGTTCGGGAGGTTCAGGCGGCTCGGCTGCTAATCCCCATACTTCCACATCATCCAGGTAAAAATTGACTCCCGAGGCGGGGCCTTCAAAATAAACATCTAAAGTAGTCAGTATTCCAACCACCTCAAGTGTGAACGAGCCTGAGAGCCGGGTCCATTGGCTGTTACTTCCGTTTGCCTGATCCACGCGGATATAACGTACGTCGCGGGCGTCTCTTTGCTCGATGGTCGCAACGATTTGGTCATTGGAGGAATTTTCGAGCTTCATCCATGCGGAAATGGTGTAAGTCTCGCCCGGAATCATTTTGCCCAATACCGATTGTTTAATTCCCTGCCAGGTAGCATTTCGATTGGTGGCGTACCCGCTGTAGTCGCCGTTTCGACTTTCGGTCGATGTTGACAGACTGCAGCTTCGATCCTCCCATCCTGCAGTATCTTCTTCGAAGCCGGGATTGACCAGGAGATTTTCACCCGCCTTTGCATGGGCGGCCAAAAGGGGTATAACTAATAGTAAAAGAAAAAATGGCTGGTGTCTAATGTTTTCAAGATTCTTCATAATTGTCACCCTTGTTCCTACAAAGCCCTGCTTTTATTATACAAGATGTTCAATAGTGACATCAAGCGGATATTAAGGTTATTTGCCGGATTGAAAGTTACTGGGATTTTCACCCATTCCCGGGTAGTTGGTGAATTAAGGCATTACATTGTCATTTTAGTTCTACCGACCAGTAGGCGTGGTCGAGGAATTGCTTCCAGCTTTTGTAGCGTTCGTGGCCGAGGTGAATGTGTGCCAGCGGGTTATGTCTCGGCTTTACGGGGTGTTTTATTAGTTTCATACCGGCCGTTTTAGGTGTTCTGCCGCCCTTTTTAACGTTGCACGCCGGGCAGGCACAAACGATATTTTCCCACGTGGCTTTGCCGCCCATGGTCCTGGGAATTACATGATCGAGCGACAATTCGCTGGTAGGGAAGCGCTTGCCGCAGTATTGACATCTGTTTTTGTCGCGGGCGAAGATATTCCTGCGATTGAATTTCACTTCGTTTCTCGGCAGGCGGTCGTAGAACAGCAGCCTGATAATTCGCGGAACGGCGATATAGATATTGACGGTGGAAATCCAGTCGTGACCGTCCGGCTCGAAATCCCGTTTGAACCGGCTGACCTCGCACCAGCTCTGGAAATCATAATTGGAATAACGGTCGTCTTCGAGTGCGACTACTTCGGCGAGATCTCGCCAGAGAAGTGAAAACGCCCTTTTTGCTCCGACGATGCGGATTGGCATGTAATGCTTGTTCAGCATAAGGACATTACAGTCGAGACCTGATTGACACTTTTCGGCACCCATAAGTCCACATATATTAACATGTATTATTAAGATTGTATATCTTTAATGTTAGTTAAAGAATAATCTCTAATTTGTACAGAGACCCTTGGTCGGTATAGGCGTTTTTCCGCTGCAATTGTCTTTGTCGGACTGAGTCAGGCAATAAGGGAATCGATGAAAAAAGATTTGTTGACAATCTCCCCTTAAGTCCGCAGTAAACAACTACAACTTTACGACTCTTCTTTATTAGTGCTCTGGGCCGACTTGGCAACTACATTTTCTGCCCTTAGTCCCTTGTCACCCTCGACAACTTCAAAAGTGACCGGCTCACCTTCAGCAAGAGTTTTATAGCCATCACCTGAAATACTTGAGTAATGGACGAAAATATCACGGCCGTCTTCGGTCGCGATAAAGCCATAACCTTTTCTCGGGTTGAACCACTTGACTTTCCCGTCTGACATAAACGCTCCTTTTGAACAGCTTAACAAATACAAACGATCAACTACGCGCTCCACAAACTATTGAAGCTCATTGCTGGTAACCGGAAATAACTGCGTTTTGTTGTGGACGGCGGTTATATATTACTAAAATTATTTCGTCTCGGCGGATTTTACAACGGGCGAAGAGAGATTCTCTCTCATAAGCCGGCCCATCTTAAATTTCACCGTTCGTTTTGCCGGTACTTCTACTCGCTCGAGCGTCTTGGGATTCTGAGCTATTCTCGAAGCTCGTGTTCTGGTTTCAAATACACCGAAATCTCGGAATTCCAGACGGTTATTCTGACACAGTTCCCCAATTATCTCATCAAGGAATGCCTGGACTATGCACTTGACCGTTACTCTTTTAGCTTGTGTACGTTCTGCAATTCGGTCGATAAGTTCTTTCTTTGTAATTGTTGACATAGACTACCTCATTTCGGAAGGGAGCAGTTAGGAAACTGATTTCTGTTTACATTAAAAGACCGTAGTATAATGGAATTGGTCATTTTCAACTCTCAAAACAGCATATCACTCGCATCGTAAAAATCTAAAGTACTGCAACTCACTATACAACAAAGACTTCTATACATCAAGCAATTTTTATATAAAATTTCTCATATTCTAAAAAAAACTGATAATATTTCAGGAACCGATGGATTTTGGGATATTTTGATATCCTTTCCTATGATTAGTCAGATAAAAAGCAGTCCGGCAGTGGGTACGAGGTAACTGTTGAATAAAGGAAAAAATCGGATAAATGGCTCTTTAAATCGTACCGGCATATGCCTTTTATTAACGAACTATTGTCCAAAAATAACCCGAATCAGAAATAGTTTATTGACCACGGGAGTATTTCTTTGCATAATCGGCGTTTTCTGTATTAAAACAGAATTTATTCTACATCGGAATTAGTGTTTATGTCCGGAAGAAAAATTAAAAAAGGCGGTTCCGACAAGCCTTTGAAGGCAAAAAGGGATAGAGCCGAGGAAATCGCGAATATTTTCGAATGGCTCATTACCGCTTTCATATTGGCCTTTGTTTTCAGGGCGTTCGTAATGGAGGCGTTTCGTATTCCAACCGGCAGTATGGCCGATACCCTCAAAGGAGCCCATTTTCGGCTGCGCTGCCGGCAATGCGGTTATGAATATGCTTACGGATTTAATCCGGGTAGTTTCGGCTTGAAAGATGATACAATCCCCTCGGGATACGCCCCCCTGCCGAGGACAAAATGCCCGAGCTGCGGTTATTCCAATGCTCCCGGTATGCCTATGCCGGTTGCCAACGGCGACCGGATTCTTGTGCTGAAATGCATTTATCAGTTTTTCGAGCCCAGGAGATGGGATGTTATAGTTTTTAAGAATCCGACCGATCCGAATATCAATTACATTAAACGTCTTATCGGCCTTCCGGGCGAGGCTGTCCATATTATTGACGGCGATATCTACATCGATGGGCAAATCGCCAGAAAACCGCCTAAGGTCCAGGAAGAATTGTGGATGCCGGTATATAACAACGATTACCAGCCCGTCGATCAATATACGGCTATTTATAACGGAAATAGATGGGAGCCGCCGTTCAGTCGTTCGGATTATTCGCAATGGAGTATCGATGATTCCAGTACGACATTATTCCATCTGGACAGCGCCGAAAACAAAATCGACTTATTGCATTATGATCCTAAAATCACGAATGATTTCAGGCCTACATATGCTTACAACAGTCTCAATACATACAAAGATATGCCTTATTGCAGCGACCTTATGGTGCGTTTTTACTGCCGAAGGACAAGCGAAAAAGGCAGTATCGGTATTTCTCTAAGCAAGTACCAGAGCTTCTACAAGGCATGGATTGATTTTTCCGGGGCAATGGTTATCACGAAGACCACCGAGGGCGAAGAAGAGATAGAACTGGCTCGGAAAACTATCGAGCCGCCGATAGCCGATTCGCTTAAGCAGACACCGGTAAAATTTGCGAATATTGACCATCAACTTATCTTCGAGTACGGCGATGAAAAGCTTACTTTCGATATGGGACGTGCCCCGGAAGACGCAGGGTCGATTCGGGCGATTATTCGCCCGAAGGTTGAAATATTCGGTTCCGGGAAACTCACGCTTTCACACGTAGCTGTTTTCAGGGATATCCATTATACTTCGGAGAGCTACAACGGAAACAGAGGCAGAGCGGCCGATAAGCTGTTTCAGCTTGAAGACGATGAATATTTCGTTTTGGGTGATAACAGTCCCAATAGCGAGGATTGCAGGTGGTGGAGAGCACCGGGAATTCCCAATAAGAGTATAGCTCCGCTTCTATTGAGTATTGATTCGAAATATGAAAGAAATTTTGAAAAACGCTTCATCCCGGATGAACTAAGGCAGGAATTTGAAAGAAACCATGTCTCACTTTCGGAGCATATCGACATTTCGGAGGTACAACGTGGTTTTGCATGGCTGATAACCAACGATATGAAGGAGTATCTTGTCAAAAAAGAAAATGGTAAACTAAACGTTTATCTGTCGCCCTATCGGGTTGGTATTGTCCCTCGCGACTATCTCGTGGGCAAGGCACTTTTTGTTTACTGGCCCAGCGGTTTCAGGCCGTTCGATCAGTTCCCGTTAGGAATTATCCCGAATGTCGGTCTGATGCGTTTTATTTACGGCGGCTCGAATGATTATCATTAATTTATGAGTTTCTTCGCAGATTATGTATAACGGCGTGACGTTTACAATTGACAAATTTAGTCTCATTGCATATAGAAACAATTGAAATTAGGTTTTTCTTCGTTAATGAAATATATGGTTAATCTCTTTAACTTAGGGATTTTACTTCGGCCTTCTGTTTTGGAGACTTGTGTTCGTATTTTAACGCCGGTAACCTGCCGTTGTCGCTGGGCCGGTTTCTACGGCAAGACAAACTGTTTCTGGAGTGATTGCCTATGAGTACAGGACAAAAATCAACCCTTATCGAGCGGCTCGACGCGCTTTACGAGTACGAACGCGAGCCTGTAACCAAGGATAAACTGCACGGGTGGAAGACATTTATTGCAATGTTTTCCGGCGAGCACATTGCGGGTACCGAATTTGTTCTCGGTCCGTTAATGGTCATGCACGGGGTCTCGGCAAAGGATTTCTTTCTTGGTTTGTTGGTCGGCAATTTCCTGGCGGTGCTTAGCTGGGCTTTGTTTTGCGCGCCGGTAGGTGTCAAGACGCGCCTGACAATCTACTGGCAGCTTCGCAAAATTTGCGGCCCCTACCTGATGGTCGCCTACAGCGCGTTTTACGCAATCATCCTGTGTCTGCTGGCCGGGGCGATGGTTAACGTAGCCGTGACGTCCGTATCTATCCCGTTCCATATCCCGAATCCGGATTTCGTCGCCGGTGATATGATTCCAACTGTGCCGTGGATGCTGCTGGCGGTGGTAGTAGGTGCGGTTATTGCCATATTGGCGGTATTGGGATTCGAGAAAATTGCCCACTTTTCAAAGGTTTGCGCGCCCTGGATGGTCCTGATATTTTTTGCCGGTGCGATTGCGGTGCTTGCTGACCTCGGCGTCTCTTCGATCGGTGAATTTTGGAGTGTGGCCAACGAGAAAATTTTCACCGGGATACCTACGGGGGCGAATACCAAATATACGTTCTGGCACGTTATGGGATTCGCCTGGCTTTGTAACGCGACTCAGCATATCGGGATGGCCGATATAACCATCTTCCGCTATGCGAAGAAATGGACCCAGGGCTTCGCGTCGGCATTCGGTATGTATCTGGGACATTACGGTGCGTGGGTATGCTCTGGTATTCTTTGTGCCGCTTATTTGGCTGCCGGAAATACCAATCCGCAGCCCGGCAACATCGCCCTGTTCGGAGCGGGATTTGCCGGAGCCGTATGCGTTGTGATAGCCGGCTGGACGACCGCCAATCCTACGCTTTATCGAGCCGGTCTTGCCTTCCAGGTGACAACGCCGAACTGGAAACGCTGGAAAGTAACTTTCGCCGCGGGAGTTTTCATGATAATAACGGCCTGTATACCGGCCGTTAACGCCAATCTCGACCGTATCGTGGCTTATTACGGGCTATTCTTTATGCCGCTCGGTGCGTTCATTTTTATCGATCTCTGGATATTCCCGAAAATTGGATTAATAAAAGATTACGCGGAGAAGGCGAAGTTGATGATTAGCTGGCCGGCGTTATTAGCATGGATCGGCGCCCTGCTGTTTTCGGTTTTCATGTACGGCAAGGATAACTACGGCTGGCTCTCGAAATTGCTCGAAGGCAGGCAGCCCGAATGGCTTGCAAATATCAAGCTGGACCTGATGTTGCTTATCGCACCGGAGTGGGTCGTTGCCGTGACGTTATATCTTCTCTTCTGTATAATTCAGCAAAAGATCGGAAAATCCAAAGTTCAATACCGGGAGGCCGGACAATGAAAAATATTCTGAAAATCATCTCCCTTCAGGGACTTTTACTGACAATTGTTCCTTCGCTGCTTGTCTTCAAGGGCGTAATCGATCTTAAATTGCACTATAACCTGATGATTATAGGTATGGTCCTGTGGTTCGAGACAGCGCCGTTCTGGATGAAGGGCACGTCGCTGGAAGAAAAAGAACAATAGTTTTTAATGCACTTTAAGCGGCAGGTAAGAAGTTACAATGCTGGAAGAAAATAAAAAATCGTGCCGGCTTGCTGCCGGTCATTTGCGCTGTGAGTACAAAGTCAATCCGCTCGGAATAGATATCGCCGGGCCTCGCTTAAGCTGGGTCCTCGAATCCGAGCTGCGGGATGTGAAACAGGCGGCTTATCGAATCACGGCGGCATCTTCTGTTCGTCAACTCCAGGATGAAAACGATCTGCTTTGGGATTCGGGCAGGCGTCAATCCGACCAATCGATTCATATCGAATACGAAGGAAAAAAGCCTGTTTCAAGACAGCGTATTTACTGGCAGGTTCGGATTTGGGACAATCACGGAAATGACGCAATTTCCGCTGAAATCGCGTGGTGGGAAATGGGTCTGCTTGATACGGCCGAATGGAAAGCCGGCTGGATTACTCAACCCTGGGAAAATGATTGCCGGAAATCAGCTCCCTGTGCATACTTTCGAAAGCCTTTCAAAATTGAAAGGGAAGTAAAATCTGCAAGGATTTATGTTAGCTGTCTGGGCCTGTATGAGCTTGAATTGAACGGCAGTAGAGTCGGCGACCAGGTATTTACGCCGGGCTGGACGAATTACCGTAAAAGACTTCAGTATCAGGTTTATGACGTGACGGATCAATTGGTTGATGGTGAAAATGTCATCGGCTCGATTCTCGGCGATGGCTGGTACAGAGGCCATTTTGGCTGGTGGGAAAACAACAGGAACAACTACGGCGAAGTGCTCGGTTTATTGGTCCAGTTGGAGATCCGGTACGAAGACGGCGAAGAAGTGACTATTGTCACGGATGATTCCTGGAAAGCGGCGACCGGACCAATTTTGGCATCGGATATCTACAATGGTGAGACTTATGACGCCCGATTGGAAGTTTCGGATTGGTCATCTTCCGGTTTTGATGATTGCACATGGAAATCTGCCGCATTGCTCGAACATTCCAAAACGCTGTTAACAGCATCCAACGGGGAAAAGGTAAGGAAAATCAGCGAGATAAAGCCTGTTGATTATATTGTAACCCCGAAAGGCGAAAAGGTCTTCGATCTCGGCCAGAATATGGTGGGCTGGGCGCGTCTGAAGGTTAAAGGCAAACCGGGAGATAAGGTCACTCTCAGGTTTGCCGAAGTTCTCGACCACGAAGGCAATTTCTATACGGAAAATCTCCGCTCGGTCAAAGCCACGGATACGTACATTCTCAAAGGCTCCGGCGAGGAAATTTGGGAGCCGCGATTTACTTTTCACGGATTCCGGTATGTGCACGTTGACGGATATCCCGGGCAATTGTCAAAAGACAGCATCACAGGCATTGTAATTCATTCCGATATACGACCGACGGGGTCGTTCGAATGCTCTGAGCCGATGGTCAACAGGCTTCAGCAGAATATACAATGGTCGCAAAAGGGAAATTTCCTCGATATACCAACGGACTGTCCTCAGCGGGACGAACGGATGGGCTGGACGGGCGATGCTCAGGTCTTTGCGCCTACCGCAAATATCAATTTCAATACGGGCGCCTTTTTCACCAAATGGCTAAAAGATTTGGCCTCGGAGCAGCGCGAGGACGGCAGTGTGCCCTGGGTGGTGCCCAATGTCGTCGTCAACGGCGCGGACACCGGCTGGTCGGATGGATTCGGTTCCACCGGCTGGGCGGACGCGGCTGTCGTTATTCCGTGGACAATCTACCGGTATTACGGTGACAAACGCATTCTTGAACAGCAGTACGATTCCATGAAGGCCTGGGTGGACTATATGAGGAAGCACGCCGACGAAAGCGGGATCTTTGAGTATGGATTTCACTTGGGCGATTGGCTGTCTTTTTCGGATTATATCACCTATTACTACAATGCCCCGGATTTTGGCTATGCCGGTGCGACCACGGATAAAATCCTGATTGCCACGGCATATTTTTATTATTCGACCACAATCCTGCAGAAAGCCGCCGAGATAACCGGCCGAAAAGAAGAAGCGGATGATTTATCGAAACTGGCAGCAAAAATTAAGAAAGCCTGGAATCGTGAATTTATGACGGATACCGGACGGCTAGTTTCAAGCACTCAGGCGGCTTATGCCATGGCACTGGTTTTTGGTCTCGTCCCGGCCGAAAAAGTAGAGATCGTCGCTAAAAGGCTGGCCGACGATGTGCGTCACCACGGTCATCTGACAACAGGCTTTCTCGGAACGCCTGTTTTGAATCATGCGCTTTCCGATTTCGGATATCCCGAGCTGGCTTATCAGCTGCTTCTGAATAAACGGTATCCATCATGGCTTTATCCGGTGACTACGGGCGCCACAACCATTTGGGAGCGCTGGAACGGTATAAAAACAGACGGCCATTTTCAGACCGAGGGAATAAACAGCTTCAATCACTATGCGTATGGGGCGATTGGCGAGTGGTTATACAGCTTTGTTGCAGGTATTGCGTTGGATGAAAATGAACCGAGTTATAAACATATCCACATCCGGCCCCATCCGGGCGGCGGTCTTACCAGCGCCGGTGCGAGTATTCATTCGATGTATGGTAAAATCGCGAGCGGCTGGGAGCTTAAAGGCCGAACGTTCAAGTTAAATGTCACTATCCCGGTAAATACGACGGCGACAGTTTACGTACCCGCCGATGATGTTAAAACCGTAACCGAAAGCGGCAAAAAAATCGCCGAGGCGGGTGCTGTCCGCTTCCTGCGAACAGAAGACGGCTGCGCGGTTTTCGCCGTCGGGTCGGGGCAATACGGATTCGAGTCGAAATTACCCGGATAAATTAAGCCGAACGCAATGCGGTCAACGGGCCATAGCCACTACCGTGGAATCTTCGCCGGTTTCGGTGACATTTGCCGTCTCACAGGGTTGCTGTTCGTCGAACTGCTTCTGGAGGTCCAGGAGCTTAGTCAAAACTTCAGCGCTGTCGGCCGTGATGATTTGATAAATCCGGCCGCCTGAATCGAGATATTGACCGGCATAATCCTTGTAAGTTTCCAGATAACTTTCGTATAGGCCCATTTTCGGATTCTTTTGTTTCTGCAGGGCCAGGATGTTTTCGGGATTCCAGTATTTGATAACGATATTTTTATCGGTGAGAATAAAATCGACGCTGATGAGATTATTCTCGATGCTCAGAGTCCTGTCTATCCTGAAATTAATGTTTTTCAGATTGAGAAAACCGCTGATTATATCTCTGTTTTTATATTCATCGGCTGTTCGTATTTTCTCCCTGCAGGATGTTGTTCGCTCCGTTTTTACCAGGCGGGCGGCAGGCTTTGTCCGGGAATTACTTTTCGCCCTTTTACAGGTGGATTTACTACCGCCGGCAGAGGGACGCGGCGACTCGCTTGTGCTGTGGCAGACAACAATGCACGGCCTGGTGCTGTGGAAGCCTCGCGAACGATGGTAATTATACGTATTTCCCCATGGATCGGCGATTAAACCCGAACGTTTGAATCCGAATGCGTAAGGGCTGTATCGCACGTTGTCGTACACTAAGCCGGAGCTGCCGTACTTTTTCGCGTAGGGGGAATACTTGAGTCGATAGTTGACCAGACCGGAATTGCCGAATTTTTTGGCATAGGGAGAATACTTGAGGTTCCCTTGGACCAGCCCGTGAGTATAAGGGGACCAGCGAGTGCGATACCGGGCATTATAGTAATATACGTTTGCTTTTGTCAGGCCCGGCAGGAATGCTAAGATCGCTATTGCGAACATTGAAATCCTTTTCGAAGTCCTTTTCATTTTCTACTCCTTTCAATTTAGATTCCTTTTTTTCTACAATCACCTCCTCTCGAAAAAGGTTTTAATATTTTGTTTTGTTTAAGCGCGCTTCGAATCGGCGCGCACGTTCTCCGTTGTTTACAAGGTCAAACCGAAATAGTTAAATCGTACGAGTAAAAACTTCCGCCGGCGGGATAAAATCTGTCCGCGGAATTTTCTCCCGATATAGATGGGTAATCCTTTGGTCTTCACCGCTTTTCTCCATAAAAACGGATAAAACTTTCGCCAGTTATCCGTGGCGACAGAAATATTTGTGGATGTGAATGTATAAGCAAACACAGCCCACTACAGTCTTTGAATCTTTTCATGCCCTCCATTTAGAATGATATTGGTAAATTAAACTCAACGCCCGATAATGTCAAGTATTATTTTGTTATTTTGCAGAAATAATGAGATCGACATAAAGTCTATACTTACTGAGAAAGCTTTTTTAGCTGCTCTTCGATACCGGCTAATCTGTTTTGAATTTGCTGCAGGGTTAACGATCTCGATCTGATAAAATAGGAAATTGTCAGAACGATGGCTATTAAGAATAACGCCTGAAAGACTATAACCGAAATACTTCCCCAAAGTGCGCTCATGTACATTGTATCGTTTTCCATACCTCTTATATTAAGTTCGACAACGGCTGCAGTCGCGTAGAATATAATCACCAGCAGCCAGCTTACTATTACAATCCATTTTATTCGTTTTACCCGGGAAGTATTTCTTAAGAGCATTTCCTGCCGGATTTTTTGATTATCCGCGGATAAATCCGTATTCATCTGACTGAGAAGCCCGTTTTTGATATTTTTTTCTTTTGCCATTTTTTATCTCTCCATTTCTTTTTTTAGAGCGAGTTTCGCGTAATAGATTCGTGATTTAACAGTTCCGATGTTGCAGCCGGCGACCATTGCGATCTGGTCGTATGGCATCTGTTCGAGGAAGCGCAACATTAGAACCTCTTTGTGAACGGGATTAAGTTTTTTCAGCGCTGTGTGGATTTTCGCCGCATCTTCGGCCGAGAATGTATCGTCTTCGATGTCATCTTGAATCGCGGTATTTTCGTCCGGACTAATAAAGATCTTTTTTCTCCTGAGCTGTTCAAAGGCTTTGTTTCTCGCGATTCGATACAGCCATGCAGGGAAGGCGTCGGCGTGCTTTAAAGAATAAATCCGCCGGACAACGGTCAGCCATGTATCCTGGTATATATCTTCCGCTGTTTCACTGTTGTCCGACAAACGATCGATGAAATAACGTAACGCTCGGCCGTAGCGTTCTATTAATTCGGCAAAAGCGTCCCTGTCGCCAATCTGACAGCGGAGTATTAATACCTGTTCAATTAGTTTTTCGGATTCGTTCATGCCGTATCCTTTACCTATACAGATGCGCACAGAATAGAAATGTTCAAGGAAATGATGATATTATTCCTGAATGTGAGAGTTATTAGGATAAGAGCAGTTTTTTCCAGTTGTCGATGTGGCCGAATTCATCGGCCTGGTCTTTTTCGATGATTGTACGGGTATCCTCGTCCCATTCGATAGTTTCTAAAAGTTCGCCGTAATGATGGACGGCTTTCGTCTCGACCCAGACGCCGACTTTGAGAATAGCCTTCGGACCGATTAACCTCGAGGCAAAACCCATGGCAAAACCGACGAGCCAGTACGCCCATCGCAGGATGCTCGGCCTGAAGCCGTATTCATAAAGCTTTACCTGAAAGTCCTGGTAGTGTGTCATCTCGTTGCACATCGCGGCGATTAATCGGCGGTTCAGCTCGCTCGGCTTTTTTGTGATCTGGAATTTATAGATAGTTTGTGCCATTAATTCGAGTGTGTGGAGCGTGTGGAGGCCCTTTTTGATTTTGGCGAGCCTGTTTTGGGAGAAGCCCTCGCCCCGCAGACTGACGTCGTTTTTGCTCATTTGCGGGCGGATAATCGAGATGTTGTAATTGCTCTTCGATTGCTGACTGTTTTGGTTTTCTTCCATGATCTCCGGCGTCTTTTTTATTCTATCCTGCCTGTCTAAAAACTTAGTCGAATAGACAAGTGCTATTGTAGAAAAAACCTTTGAGCGCCGCCAGAAAAAAACAGCCGGACATGGAAAGAATGTCGCTCAACTATATTTCAGATATTTGAGTAAAATGTCGGAAATCGCCGGTTTAATTACCTGTGAATCTGGTTATTGTAATCGTTATATCGCCGGAATATGTCTGGCCTGTGGTCAGAGTGCCGAGAACCTGCAGCTTGATCCGGCCAAAGCCGTCGACGGCATCCATCAGTTCCGCCTTGTCGAACATTGCGACAAGTATAATTCCGTCGGCTGTTTCACTGACGATCTGGTTGTTTGCCTTAATGTTTCCCGGCTGAATGACTAACGGCTCATCGCTGATTTGCTCCGCTGTTATCCCTTCGGGCATTTCCAGTGCTACCATGAGATTCGTAACAGTGCCTTCGCGCCTGAGAGTCTCCGGAGTGACACTTATATCTTCGACTACGAAATCCGTATCCGCGTAAATCTTTGTAGTAACTGTTGTCAGCTCCGTCCAGTTGTCGGGATTCGTGAAGACCAGGTATCCGCTGAAATCTCCCTCGAGCCGGCTTGAGCCGATCTTTGCGTATTTCCCGTCCGGCGGGCCGAGCAGATTATTCGGTTCGGTTATATTCATCCATTCGATATTCGGCTCGAAGGACATGTAATAGGAATCATTCGGGCCCCGGATGCAATCGAGAAGAACTTGCCCCCGTGTTGCAATCATATAGTATCGATATTTTCCGAAGAATGTTGCGGTCTGCCCGTCCGATTCGCCGAGCTTGACGTACCCGTTTGCTATAAGCTGGGCGAGACTCTCATAGCCGCCCCCGATGTATTGGCCTTGATTCAATCCTATGAAGGCATCTCCCGCCCAGAGCTCATATGTTGAAAGGGGATAGCCGACCACCGAGAATTGTCGCCTGCCGAGGCTGTATTTGCCCACTTCGACCATCATCAAATCATTGGTGTTGGACGATTCCCATACTCCGAAAGCCAGCTCGGCCTGCCATGAACCGTCCGTCAGTACGACGGGCCCACAGCTTGTTTGTTCCTTACCGAAAGAGCCTTCTTTGTAATAATCGCTTGCATTGCCCTGCCTGAGATTTATTCGAACTTCTGCCGCGCTCTTGTCGGTGCAGGGCTCCCATGTGAAGGTAACAGGAGATTCCGCGGTCGTGTCCTGCTCGGGAGATGTTAAGATCGGTTTTTGTGTCGGTTGCGGAATCGGGTCGTTTGTCCCCGGGATGCCGAATAATACTGTCCCCTGGATTTGGCTGCCAATTAAATCGTTCACCTTAATCGTATATACACCGTCACCGTATGCTTTTAAATCGTTTATGTTCGAGGACCTCGCTCTGTACAGCCATCTTGCTCTGCCTAATTCGGGATCATATTCGTATGATTTCCAGATGCCGTCCGACCATTGACCGTCAAGTTTCGGTATCGTGAATCGATTTCCCGCCGGTGTCACAAACTCGATGTCCTGAACAAGTGCGTCAATATTGAAAGCAGTGTGAGTAAAAATCGCCCATGCCTCGATTTCCAGCCGAAATTCGTACATCAAGCCGGTGCCGTCATTCGTGTCACTATAATCCCATATCTGGTTGATATTAATGTCGATCGACGAGACGTAATCGGAAATGTCACCGTCACCGATGACATGAATCGTTACATTTCCCCGGAAGGCTCGGCCGGACGTTAAGAACCCGATAACTTCCATATCGAGCGGGCCGATATAGTCCTCGAATACGGCATTCAGCAGTGCGGCTTTATCGAATACGGCCAGAATCGTGGCTCTGCCTTCCGTCTCGGTGATGAGCTGTTCGGTTGCTTCGATACCTGCCGGCATAAGTATCAACGGTCGATCCCGAACGTCATTTTTCCCGAAGCCTTCCGGCAGCTTTACAACCACGTTTATTTCGCCGAAAGGTTCCTGCCGGTCGATTATATCCGGCGTTATTTGCAGGTCGCCGGGATCGATAAAAAGATCGTCGTCGTCAGGCTCGCTGCCGTCTTTGGCGACAATAACATCAACACTCGCCGATGTCTCCGGCGTAAGTATGCTGTCCACGGAAACTACATTAGTAATAGTTGTGCCCGGGGACACATCCGAATTAACTTCTACCGTCAAATCGAGATGGATGGTCTGGTCGGGTGAAATATAAAAATAATACCAGGAGAACGTATGTTCTATCCGGTTGTAATTTCCTATAACCCCTTCGCCGGAAGCCGAAACGAAGTTTACATCGGGAGGAAGTGTATCGACAATAGATATTCCCGATACCATTGCATCGTTGTTATTGTTGTCGATCTCGATTTCGTATGTGATTTGCTCGTTCGGTGTCACTTCCCCGGTGTGACCTTCGGGGACTCCGGAAACGGTTTTTTTAACGTTAAGAGGATTTTGCGGCGGTTCTATCGTGACGGATTCTCCCGATGCCGATGTAAATATTGCCGCAGCGAGGAAAACTATTAGGTAGTGAATACTGAAAACATTCGATATGCGCAATTTTTTCATGATTGGAGTCTCACAATAATATGGTTCATAATTACCTTCCTTCTGTGGCAAAAAAGCCCTTCACCGCAGCGGCATAGGGAAACCTTTCTGCCCAAATTTTTGCCCCTGCTGTTGCTTTCACAGAAAATCTCAGGGACTATAGCGGCGGATGATTTTCGGTGCAAAAAATAGCGAGAGCGGAGAAAATCATGTCCATCATCCACCTCTTAATACCATTTCTAAATATATCTTATAAGGCCGCTTAAGTCAAGAAAAATGCAATTTCTTTACGATGTATCCCTGCCGGATGAGGGATTATGGCTATTTATTTTAACAGTTTATCCCTGTTATCGGCGAAAGTTTGTTATAAGCGGTTGCAGTACATCAAGAATGGTGGATTTTCATGCTTTGAAGGCCTGTTTTCATGATGATATTCCGCAGCCGGGATTGGTAGATGAATTGAGATTTGAGGTTCTTGACGAGCAGGTTTGCCCGAATGCGGGTGGTTTTACGTTTGAAACGCGTCTCGAAATTGTCCGGCGATTCGTTCAGCACATCCGCCAACGCCAGGGCACTCTTGAATGCATAGCTAAATCCTTCGGCCGAGCTCGGACTGATGAATCCCCCTGCCTCGCCAATTAGGGCTATGCCGGCGGTACCCGTGGAAATCTGCCGGGGCTGCATGGGGCGAAGGATGAAGGCCGCTTTCGGATTCGTTTTCTCAATCTTTATCGTCTTCGAATTAGCTTCGCGGCGAAGGCAGAAAAAGCATCAGAACCTGACAGTAATAAATAGCAATTTTCCATATGACATAAACAGGGATTTGGTGTATGATGGATTATCGAGATAGTAAATAGGAAGCGTCATGATCTTTATACCATCCATAGCCAGTGGAAAGGTTTCGGTATGAAAAGGGTAATTTACTCAAACTGACCGATTAGAGGATATTTAATGGTAATGATTATCAAACAAAAACAGCTTCTTTTGCCGATAAGTGTTGTGCAAACAATAACCTATAAGCAAGGAAGCTGTATGATTACCATCGGT
>Ga0272441_10005953_pt1 | contig 20806 bp, 15 predicted proteins | sample SSMProp6N_FD_193582 | JGI IMG/M metagenome (GOLD analysis project Ga0272441, IMG submission 193582) | Marine sediment archaeal communities from Little Sippewissett salt marsh, Falmouth, MA, United States - SSM-Prop-6N | ecosystem: Environmental > Aquatic > Marine > Wetlands > Sediment ...
CACAGACGAGTGAAGTGCAAGGGCACTCGACATGCGATGATCGGTATAGGTCGAGCGCCCTAAGTTCAAAACTGTGGCGGGCCCGCTACAAGTAGTAAAATGTTGGTGGGCCCGCCCAGATTTGAACTGGAGTACATGGCTCCCAAAGCCACAAGGATGGACCAAGCTACCCCACGGGCCCACTGGAGATGTTAGATTGCGTATTCGTGGGCCCTCGTCCTTCACTCGTCTTTATTGGATTCTTCGTTCCCGACGATCGAACGACACGGGCCCCCGTATCATGGGGGTCAAACCCAAGAAATACTTGGGCATGGTCCCGCTGTTGGGCGGGGCTCAACGCATTGGGGAATAAAAGTCCTTCGAAAGACTATACCGGCAGCCACACCACAATCCTTAACTACGGACCTTTCTGATATTAGGATGGTGTATCATGAATAGGAGCAGGGTGGCCGTTTTTATGGCCCTGTTGATACTCCCGGCCATGTCGGGTTGCATATTTGATGGTGACGGGGATGATGGTTGGGATCCAGATGAGTTCTCCGCCTCCGATCTGAACGCACCGCAGGTAAATACTGATCTGGTTCCGGATCGACCCACCCTCCCGGATTCATCGGGAAATACCCAGGAGGTGGGTTATTCCTACGCGCTGGAGTGGTCCTTTTCCAACAACATGATCTATGAAAAATACGGCAGCACCCTTCAACTGGGGATCGAGAATGCGGGAGATACGGATATCTTCATCACCGAGTTCGGTTTCATACCCTCCTGGGAAGATGACGGTTACTTCCGGGACTGCGCCGTGGAGGTGCCTTCGGAAAGCACAGCCGATCTGGGTCTGCTGTCCTTCGACGGGCCATCCCGGAGCGGGGATAGTTACTACTGGATACAGTTGTCCATGATGGTCAAGAACCCGAAAGGTGACTGGGTTGACATGGGACGTTTGGACCTTGATAAGGAGGATAGGGAATACGTGGATGTTGAACCATTGTTGAACATGGAAACCGAAAACTCGGTTGAGGTCAACACTGAACAGTATTATGACAAGATAAATTCCAAGGTATCATTCACCGACAGGAGCGTTTTAAAGACCGCCCGGTCGGCGGCTTCAAGCTATTCCGGTGAATACTCTATAGGTCAGGTAATATCTATTTTTGAATACATTCAAGAAGAGATATCGTACGTAAGCGATCCGTCAGGGGAGGCCAATTACTGGGCATCATGTGACGAGACACTGGAGGTTGGTGCCGGGGACTGCGAGGATCAGGCGATCTTATTTTCCTCCATGGTGGGAGCCATTGGGGGAACCACCAGGATGGTGCTAACCAACGACCATGCCTTCGCCACTTTGTACATAGGCGATCAGGATCATGCTGATGATGTTGTGGAAGCCCTTCGAAACTATTACGGAACGGACCTGAACATCTTCTATTTCCGAGATGATCTCGGCTGCTGGTTGATCGCCGATACCCTGTCGTTCTTCTATCTTGGTAACCTTCCACTGGGAGGTGAACCCACCAGCGCCACGGGGTCGGGATGGGCATGGGGTTTTCCCGATGCCAGCGAGCTGATCTTCATAGATGTGATACCTCAGTAGACCTCACATCCTTTTCATTCCCCGGGTGAACCATTTTATCACGGAACGGGAATAGGTCCTGAAGGCCTGGAAATTGGAATAATGTTTTCCGCCAGTCGTTACACGTTTCTTGCGTATTGCCTCGAGCACGTCCTCGACGGATTCAGGTCTTGTGGAAAATTCAGTGTAAGACGCCCCCAGCATTTTGAGGCTATGGGCATCGGACCCGCCTGAAACGGCGGTCCCCAGCTCCTTGGCCAACATCTCGGCCTTCCTGTTGGTCACCTGTCGTGCATGTCCGTTGTGGATCTCCAGGGTGTGGAACCTGTTGGCACGTACGGCCTCCTCTCCTATACCTGACCAGTACCGGTAAGGATGGGCTGCCACAACATATCCCCCGAGATCCTCCCCTTTCTCGATGGTCTCGGCAACGGTTAGCCGGGCCGGAATGCTCTCCTTCACATTATATACCAGAACGTGTCCCAGTTCGGTGGAGACCTCGATTCCAGGTATGACCACGATATCTTTCATCCCTTTCGCAGCCTTCACGGCTTCCAGAGCACCCTTGACCTCATTATGATCGCAGATGCCTATACCTGCCAGCCCCATCTTCCTGGCTGCCCTCACCATGTCCTTGGGTGCGACCGTTCCATCGGATCGGGTCGTGTGGATATGGAGGTCTATTCGATGCATCTCGCTCAGCGCACCCGTGCACCGTTGTTCAGGGGACCGTCGGGGGTCAGGAATTTCACCTTTCCCGCACCGTCGTCCCCCGCCAGCAGCATGCCGTTGGACTCAACTCCCCGAAGCTTTGCCGGTTCCAGGTTCACGATCACGGCGATCTGTCTTCCTTTCATGCCTTCCGGTTCGTAGTAAGGCTTCAAACCGGCAACTATCTGGCGCACCTGGTCGCCCAGGTCCACCTGTAGCACGTAGAGTTTGTCTGCGTTGGGATGGGGTGACACGTCGGTGACGGTCCCTACCCGTATGTCCAGCCTGGCAAATTCCTTGAAGGGTACGAGTTCCATGTTATCGTCCTCTTTTTCATTCAGTGTTGTATCGTCTGGTTCATCGGCACTGGTCGTGCTCTCGGTCTTCAGCACCTCTTCCGGATCCAATTTCTTGTAGAGGACCTTGGGTTTTTCAAGAGGTGTTCCCGCCTGTATCTGCTGGCAGGCCCGATCCCAGGATCTGAACAGATCTCCCTCTCCACCGGTGGCATTCCACAGTTTTTCTGCCGAGTGTGGCAGGAACGGGGCCATCAGCACGTTGATGGTCCGCAACATCTGGATACAGGTGTTGAGAACGGTTCCGCACCTTTCCCTGTCCACTTTGACCAGGGCCCAGGGCTCCATTCGGTCAAAATACCGGTTACCCTGGTGGGCCAGGTCCATGACCTGTTTGAAGGCGGCCTTGAATTCGCACCGGGACAGGTGCTCCCCCACCTTCCTGTGAGAAAAATCGCATGCTGCAAGTATCTTGGAATCGTCCTCTGCAAGATCGTCCGCCGGCGGGACCTCCCCGTAGTTCTTTTGGGTGAAGGTGAGGACCCTGTGGATTAGGTTGCCCAGGGTGGATACCAGCTCGTTGTTGATGCGGTTGACGAAATCCTGCCAGGTGAAATCAGCGTCCCGGCTCTCCGGCATGTTCACCGTGAGGTAGAAACGCAGAAGGTCCGGGTCGTATCGCTCCAGGAAGGTTGGCAGCCAGATGGCGTGCCTTCGACTCTTGGAGAACTGGGCTTTGTCCAGGGTGAGATACTCGTTGGCCGGAACGTCGTAGGGAAGCTCCAGGTCTCCCCTGCCCATGAGTATTGCAGGCCAGATGATCGTGTGGAACGGTATGTTGTCCTTGGCCAGGAAGTAGTAATGCCGGGAATCCTTGTTCTGCCACCAGTCCTTCCATCCGTCGGGATCATCCTTTTGCGCAAAGTACCTCATGGACGTGGATAGATATCCGCACACAGCCTCGAACCAAACGTATATCCTCTTTTCATCGTAACCTTCCAGGGGTATTTTGACACCCCATTTGAGGTCCCTGGTTATGGCCCGGTCGTGGAGCCCTCCTTCCAGGTAATTGCGGGTGAAATTGAGAACGTTGTGACGCCAGTGGTCCTTGTCCGAGATGTATTCTTTGAGCCGGTCCTCGAAGGCGGAGAGTCTCAAATAGAAATGTTCCGAATCCCTCGGGATGGGTCGGGTCCCGCAGAGCTTGCAGCGTGGGTCCTTGAGGTCCTCGGGGTCCAGTATCTTTCCACACTCGTCACACTGGTCTCCCCGGGCGTTGTCGAAACCGCATGAGGGGCAGATGCCCTCGACATATCTGTCGGGAAGGAACCGGGAACAGCTTTTGCAGTAAGGGTAGGTATCGGTCTGGGTGTAGATGTAATCCTTACTCCTTAAATCCAGGAATATCTCGCGGACCACTTTTTTATGAAAATCGTGGGCGGTCTCGGCGTACAGATCAAAGGAGATGCCCAGCTTGTCGAAACTGTCCATGTTCCTTTCATGATAACGTGAAGCTATGTCCTGTGGGGTGAGATGTTCCTTTTCAGCTTCAATTGTCACAGGGGTTCCATGCTGGTCGGAACCTGATACCATGAGCACCTCGTTGCCTGCCATTCGCTGGTACCTGGCAAAAATGTCAGCCGGAAGGTAACAACCCGCCACCTGTCCCAGATGTATCGGTCCTGATGCGTAGGGCCATGCCACACCGATCAGTATCTTTACCATGTTTGCACAACCTTTCCTTGGCAAGGTGGGAAGGTTATTTAACCATTTTTAAAGGTCGATGTCCAGTGGAAAAAAATGTTGACACAACTGTTACCTGGCGGACTCTTGTTTCAACAAAATTTAAGTATGGAGGGGACTTAATCGCCGATTCGGAATTATTCCATTCTGTATACTATAAATGCATAAATGGAGGAGAAATCATGCCGTCCAAACGAATGACAGCCGTTTTTTGCCTGCTCATGGCAGCGGTGTTTCTGATGCCCACAGCCGCCAGTTTCTCAGGTGGCGAGGACAGATCAACCGCCGCTCCCGTGGAAATTGAAGACGAACCGGTCAACTACGATTATTACGCTGACCACCAACCAACCCTGGCCGCGTCCGATGGATCATACGATTGGATCCGCGAGAATGCAGATTTTTACTATCCTGTCGGGTCAGACAGGATAGTTGCTGATGATGAAACCCAGGGATTCATGACCTACAATGAGAGGATTCTGTGGGCTCACCAGCAGGTGGCTGCAAGGGAAAACCACATGAACACGAATTCTGGCCTGTCCATCCGGGACGATACCACCAATGTCTGGGCCGCGGACCTGAACGTTTCAGGTGCGGTAATCAGTAATTGGGGATCGCTGTCCTTGGGGATGGTGGGATCCGACACCATCTTCGATTTTGTCTTTATCGATAACGGCACCGGGGGACTCAGCGCAGAGTGCAAGCTGGAGGCCAGGCAGGTTCCTTATCTGGAAGATCAGGCCCTCGATGAAGGTAAGCTCTATGATTCCATAACCGAACCGGTGACCACCACCGGCGGCGGTGCCAACGATACGGCGACCCTCACCTGGACGCCCACCATGATGGATATATACTTAATCAACATCTCAGTGTCATCCGGTCTCAGCGAGGCCCAGGATGACCCCAATGATAATTTCTACTGGTTGATAGCCTACCTGAACACCCTCCAGGACAGCTGCGCCGACGATTCCACCAACACCTGGGAATACGATCCTCCCAAGGGGACCAACAAGTGGCATATCACCACGGATATCTACCAGGACCCCGGTGACGGTAACCCGGATAACAATCCCCAGGGAACCGCTTCCGGCGACCCTGATACCCGCCCCATCCATACACTGGACGGTGCCTGGTATTACGGTGACGACGGCACCCATACCTACGGCAACGACGTTAAGGATTCCATTATCCTGGACCTGACATATCCCGCCGGGTTCGACAAGTCAAACATCAACGTGGAGGACTACGCCTTTGGCGTCTGTTACCAGTTCTACGGTGCCACACAGGCAGGTACCGAGGTCCAGAATTATCAGGACGGCGATCATTTCAGGACCTACATCTGGGATTCCGAGGAGAGCGCGTGGGTAATGATGGCTGACCTGAACGGAACCGGTCTGGTTGATGACAGTTGGTATTCCTGGAGGAGCGGCTCCTATTCCGGCATACTTCTCAACAGCTTCAACGATGATGATAACGTTGTGCTTGACGATCTTAGAATGAAGCTGGAGTTCGAATCCGATTCCTCGGTCAACGACTTAGGTATCTACGTGGACGATATCATCGTCTACGGCGTGGAGTTCAACCTGAACAAGGACATGGGCCTCCAGCGGTTCAAACCTATAAAGCCCATCGGCGGAGAGGATGTGGAGGTGGGTTTTATTGTCAAGAACTATGGTATCGAGAACCAGCCCAGCGGACCGGTGAAGGTCACCATATATGATGAAACCAACACCGAGATATACACCACCACCACCACAGTAAGCGCCAACAAGCGCGAAGAGGTGGAGTCTTCCATAACCTGGTCGGTTCCGGATGTGGAGGATCCAGCCATGTTCAACATATCAGTTGCGACCACTCTGGATGGGGACGAGTACCCCTCCAACGATGACTGGCATTACTGGTGCACCGTGACCCCCTCCAGCACCAAGGACGCCAATATCCTACTGGTTGACAATGACTTCGGGATCAAGACCCGGGCATGGTTCAACGAGCTGTACAACCCTTTCAAGGATGTTGATCCTATGATGCGTGAAGCCCTGTGGGACCTGGGATACGATTTCAACGTGGTCACCATGCCCTTCGGTGCCAGGTATGACAACGCCAACTACCTGCTTGATTACGAGATCGTGATCTGGATGACCGGTTACTCACAAGGGTACTACGATATAGGAGTCGACATGCACGAGGAACTTCATCTAATGGAGTACCTCAACGCCTCCGGAAACCTATGGCTCATCGGACAGTCACTTCCCTGCAATTTTCTGGGGTACTATCCCTGGGTCACGGACCTGCCCCTGCCAGAAGAGGGTGATTTCCTCTATGACTATTTGAAGATCGAACAAGTGGAAGGATATCGAGGTACAGCCAACCCGATCCAGGGTGTGGACGGAACCTTCACCGAGGGTCTCGGGGACGGCAACGGTTTCACAACCGACCCGATCTTCCGGGACAGGGAAGATTCATTTGACTACGCCGCAGGCCTGGTGCCTCAGGACAGCGCCCAGGTGGTGCTGAGCGGATCCAACACATCACTGTCCCCCGTGGACAACGCGATATTCTACGACGGGTCCGATTTCAGGACCTTGACCTTCGGTTTCGAGTGGGCATTCATATCCTCTCCAGCCGATCGCAAGGCGATTACAGATCTCTGCATCAAGGCCCTTCAGGGAGGTGCCCTGGTCTGGGGCGATGCACCTGAACAGAAAACCGTGCTTCCGGGAGAGACCACGGTCATGACCCTGAGCCTCACTAACGACGGTACCCGGGTCGATACGGTGAGCGTGGAGCTGGATCCCGTTAAGGTTCCTGAGGGATGGACCTTTGAGTTAAACGGATCCTCCTTTGACATACCCGCCGGAGAATCGGTGGATGTCGAGTTGCACCTTACCCTGGGAACCGACCTCACGAAGGATTCCCTGAAGGAGAATTTCCCCCAGGACTCGGATGCCGTGATGATTGAACTGAAGGCGACCTCCGGGAACACCGGGAACGAATATACCCTTCCCCTGCCAAATCCCTTCAAGGTGGGGGGGCTGGAAGAGGTCGCTTTGACCACCGCTTCCACAGCAGTCGCCGTGACACCTGACATCATGACCAACGTGTCGATAACTGCCGAGTATACTACCAACAAGGAAAGTTCCACTTCCACCGCCAACCTGGGGGTGAGCGGGGCTTCCTGGGCCGATCTGGACAAGAAGACACTCGATTTTTCCGACGCCAACACCAAAACCGTGACCCTGACACTTGAACCAACGGCCCTGGTGGCTCCCGGTGTGTATCCGATCACCGTTACCGGTGCCATTGGATCTTCCTCCAACGAACTGGGGATCGATGCCACCGTGGGAACCTTGCAGAAGGTAGATGTGGTGTTCTCCAAATCAACCAAGGGCACCCAGCCCGTGGAAGCAGTGGAATTCGATCTGGTGGAGGCTGAGGACGGATTTGTCGTATCTGACTTTGGCCTGTTCTTCTTCAACGAGGGGAACGTGAATGTGAACATAACCGCAAAGTTGGCGGTGGAGGACGGTTCCATAGCCACGGAAGATCTTCCATCGATTGCGGATGTTCTGGTCAATCCCAAGGCCAAATCCGACGATAAGGACAACTACGCCCTGGCCCTTGCCAAGGATGACTTCAAGTTGCCCGACGATGTCATCGAGCCCAACACCATGGATGATATAGATACGAACCTCCTGGTGAAATACAAGATCGAAGGCGGCTCCGAGCAGACCTTCAAGATACCCCTTAAGGTAATCCATGCTCCCTTTGCCATGCCCGAGATAGGCACAATAGATGCGCCTTCAAAGGTGTCGGATGGAGAGGACCTGACGGTTACCGTGCCAATAACCAACGTTGGTGACAAGGACGGAAACTTCAAGGTCATCGTGGAGGTCACGCCCAAGGGCGGGGATCCCACCATGGAGGATGAACAGGTTTCAGTGGGTGCCGGGGAGTCCAAGGACGCCGAGATACGTTTCGAGGCCAAGAAAGGCGATACCTACAAGGTATACGTTGAGGGATTCGAGAACGATTCCGTGCTACTTGACGTGGAGGTCACCGCTTCATCCGGTGATGATGACGATGATGACGACGATGATGACGACTCTCCCTGGAAAGATCTGGACACCGATACCCAGGATGCCTGGGAAGATAACGGTGATGACGAAACGGATTCCGACGGTGATAATCTCCCCGATTGGTGGGAGGAGCTGAAGGGTCTGGATCCCGATGACCCCGAAGATGCCACCCAGGATGACATCGACGATTACGAGCTTGAAAAGGATGCCTGGGAGGACAAGCCTTCTTCTGAGAGCAGCGATGACGAAGGTGATGGTGGCGGTTCCGGCCTGATCATCATCGTGGTTATTATCGTGGTGGTGGTCGTCGTCCTCGTCCTGTTCATGATGATGAACAAGAAGAAGGGCGAGGAGATGGAAGAACCCCCGGAGGGTCCCGGTCGTCGCGAACCTCCTGCCAGACCCGAGCCCGAAGAGTGAACCTTCGGCCATGCCAGAACAGGGACGGTCCTACGGGCCGTCTCTGTCTTTTTCTTTTTTTTGTTTTTTCTATTAGCTTATATGTTATCCATGATTGTTTGGATAAGTGGAATGCAGGATATGGTGTTACCATGGCAGTATATCGTTTTGAAGCAAAGACCCCGACCATTGGAAAGGAAACCTACGTGGCCGAATCCGCAGAAGTGATCGGAGACGTGGTGATAGGTGACAACTGTTACGTGGGTCCCGGCTCCCGCATCCGGGGAGATTACGGTCGGATCGAGATAGGTCGGTCCACCTCCATTGAAGAGAACTGTGTCCTTCATGCCCGACCGAATGAACTGTGCAGGGTGGGGGACCATGTTACAGTGGGACACGGTGCCATTCTCCACAACTGCAACATACGCAACTGTGTGGTGGTGGGCATGGGGGCCATCGTATCGGATTACTGCGATGTGGGTGAGTGGGCTGTGGTGGGAGAAGGTGCGGTGGTGAAGAACAGCACAGAGATACCGCCCGGGAAGATCGCTGTGGGTGTGCCGGCCAAGGTGGTGGCCGATGTTGTGGAAGAATACAAACAGCAGTGGACCGGTTTCAAGGATATCTACGTCGATCTGGCCAGGCGATACCCGAAGGGTCTGGAACGGATAGATTAGGAATGGGCTATCCTTTCTGTATCCGTTTCATCTCTGCCGACACCCTTTCCTCGAAAACCCGCCACCTCAGCCGTATCTCTTCAAGAGAGAAATATGCGTTGTGAACGCATTTTTCTATTTGATCCAGCTCGTCGAACAGTTCCGGGCTGATTGGGTGTTTCTGGATGAGGAACAGCAGCTTTGTCCGGCTGTTTTGTATCTCCTGATGGATGGCCAGCCGAAGCACGATGTCTATTAGGTCTTCCTTCCGGTACCTTGCCTCGTCAAGCCGATGGGCGATCGATGTCAAGAACCCACCATCCTCCTCCCCGTCTTTTACAGGAGGTATCTCCTGGAACGCGTCCATCATCTGCTCTTTAAGAGATCTTACGGCTTCCCGGCGGTCCTTTTCAGCCCTGTCGCCCAATTCCACGCAAAGGAGGCGTATCTCCCGTTCCATATCATCCAGTCGTGACTCAAGGTTCTTAAGACGTTTTACAACGGTCCTCAGCTCCACCGAGCCATTTGTGGGGGAACCGTCTCCGTTCTGCGGCACCATGTACGGTCGATGGCTCAATAACCTATAAATATTCACCAATTGAATGCAACGCCCAGTGGTCGATTTGGAACACTCTCCCGAAAGTGACAGAATCAAGATACTGGTGCCCACCTCCGGCCCGGTGCCGGCCCAGAATAACGCTGCCTATATAATCCAGATAGCCCGACGACTGGACGCGGATCTCATGATCGTTCACATACGGGATGAGGGTGAGGCCAGGGAGGGTGATCTGGCATTGGACATTTACGATCGAGAGGCCAGGAAGGTGGGGATGAACGTTGAACTCAAACCCGCCATCGGCCCTCTGGTCAAGACCCTGGTCAACATGGTCAAATGGGAAGAACCCAACCTGGTAATAATGGGAGCGACCCGGGGAAGGATCGTGGCAGGTTGGATCGTCGATACCCTTATGAAGGAGACCGAGACCCCGGTGGTTATCCTGCCGTGGCAGGAAGACGACGAGATGTACAGAGAGGTCATCTCGGCCCCTGGAGGGTGACCGTGCAATGGCGCGCCCCCACATTTCTGGCAGTAATGATCGTGCTGGCGCTACTTTTGGTGCCTTCAGCCCTGTCCACCGTTGAATGGTCATCCTTTCGAGGCGACATTGAGAACAGCGGGTTCAGAAACCATTGGCCGGAAGGGTCAAACCCGGACCTGGACATCCTGTGGGAGCGGGATATGAGCTCCGAGATAACCTCATCATTGTCCGTTGGTGAGTGGGGGGTTTGCCTGGGCGGTCTGGATGGTAACGTCACCTGTCTTTCTCCGGATAACGGAACAATACGATGGGTCCTATCCACGATCTCACCCGTATACGCCACCCCAACCCGTTCACCTGCCTCCGGGTGGTTGTTTTGTGCAACCGGGGACGGCAGGGTGATGGCGATGGACAGCTCCGACGGGTCAGTGGAGTGGGAATGGCAGAGCCCTTCCGCCTCCGAGATTCACTCCTCGCCCCTGGTGGTGGACGGATCGGTTATCTTCGGGTCATACGATTCAACCGTATACTGCCTGGACGAGTTTACTGGCCAGGAGGTGTGGAACTACACGGGTATAGATTCCTGGGTGCATCCCGCTTCACCCTACTTCCAGGGACGGGTATACTTTGGTACGTGTGGAGGGGAGATGACTTGCCTTTTTTTGAATAATGGAACACTCGGGTGGACGTTCAGTGCAGAGTACATTCCATCTTCAGCATCCGTTTCCGATGGCAAGCTGTTCTTTGGCAGCTACGATTCCAATCTCTACGGTCTCAACTGTTCCACGGGAGAGCTGATCTGGAGCGCTGAACTGGGCGGTGGTATCCAGTCATCCCCGGCGGTTGGGAACGGGATGGTACTGGTGGGGTGCAACGACGGCAAACTGTATTCGGTGGATGTCCGGGACGGCTCGGCTCTGTGGAAGAGGGATATCCAGCAAAGCAACCTGGGATCATCTCCCGTTCTGCTGGGAGATATGGTGGCCGTGAGCGGCAAACAGGGACTGGCTCTGCTCAACGCTTCCCATGGCGGTACAGTACGGAGTTTCGAGACCGGGGATTGCGGTGATCTGTCCCCGGCCTTCTACGATGGTAGGGTATACTGGGGAGACACCCTGGGCCGGGTACGGTGCCTGGGCATACCCCCCCACTCCTCAAAAAACAATAGCGACGGGCAAGACGATCAGGGAGATGATGCGGATGCGGATCTGGACGGTTCCGGGGACGATGATGTGGATGATGGTGTATCCGGAAACGGAAGCGACACCGAAGGCTCCGTTCAGGACGGGCCCTTTTACGTTCCATTGATGATCATGGCTGTCGTGGTGGCCATCTCCTGGGCGATCTACTGGGGAGTCATCAGACGTCGAGATGATCAATAAACCGGGATGGTTCCAACGGCCCAGGAGGCAACAACCGCCGGGGCGAGTCCGGCGGTTTACTTGGCAGAATGGGACGGAAGTGATCGCTGCTACATATCGGGACCGTATTTGGTGGTCTGAGTGTGCTTGGCCATGGGACGGGCAATTACCCATACCAACCAACGGAAGGGTCGAACCCGAAGGGTCGAACCTGCTGGTGTAAGGGTATAACCCGCCGATGTAATGGGTGGATCAACTGACGGTTGGGTCAAATACACTTATAAATCTGGATAACGTGGCGGTCCATCAGTGAGAACCAGCGTTTTTTACATCCTTTGCCTTGTCTATCTTGTTATGCTTCCAGCCACCGTCCCTGCCCAGGACGGGTGCCCCGGATGGACCCAGTGGCGCGGCTCAACTCACCATATTGGTGTCTGCGACCTGCAGCCTCCGGACGAGATGGTGCTCCACTGGACCGTGGTTGCGGATCAACAGGTGCAGTCTTCCCCCGTGTTCTTCCAGGATACGGTGATCATGGGGTCAGATGATGGCAGGTTGTACGGGATACACAGGACAACCGGTGAGGTGATGTGGCGCTACACTGCGGGGGCCTCTATCCAGGCAACTGCGCTGATCGTGGATGCAATGGCCTATTTCGGCGATCTGGACGGCTCCTTTCACTGTATCGAACTCCCCTCGCAACCAGATGGCTCGCCCCGGGAGGTGTGGACCCACTCCTGCGGAGGCTCGATCATATCATCAGCGCATATGGTAGAGGACTTTTTGGTGTTCGGATGCTCTGACGGAAGCATCTACTGTCTGGACCTGGATGGTGATTTGGTGTGGAACACCCTTCTGGGAGGGGATATCTGGGGATCGCCACTGGTCGACCTTGACACAAACACAGCCTTCCTGGGAACATCCTGGGGTCATTATTACGCGGTGGACCTGGGAAGCGGCGCTGTTTTGTGGGATCGGGATCTGGGGGGCGATTTTCTGTCATCCGGATGCTACCATGATGGAGTGATATACATCCCCAACGGCGTGGGCCGGACACTCTATGCCCTGGACGCTGTGGATGGTTCCACCGTGTGGGATATGTATCTGGGCTTCGAATCCTATTCCACGCCGTCATACCTGGACGGCAGGCTGTATTTCAGTTCATACGAGTACGCCTGGTGCGTGCCGGCGGATGACCCTGACGGGAACGGGACCATGGACACCGGTGACATTAGTTGGCGAGCCGAGACCCATGATTTCGAGGGCGGATCGTCTCCCCTTGTCACCAACAGCCGGGTTTTCGTGGGGTCCCAGGACGGTAACCTCTACTGTTTCGAGCGAGGTTCAGGTGCGCTGGTATGGAATTACACCACCGAAGGATACGTGTATTCATCACCCGCCCTGTGGGACGGGGTGGTGTTCTTTGCCTCCACCGATGGCACCATGAACGCCGTGGGCGACCGGCCCGCCCGGTTGAGCGTTGAACTGTCCGTATCCGTTCCCGAGATAACCTCTAACGGGAAGACCGATGTGGACGTTGTGGTCCTTGATCAGTTCGGTCAGCTGGTGGAAGGGGCGGGCCTGGTCTTCGAGGTCTCATCAGGGGATCTTGAGGGTGGCTTCGAAACAGATAGCAACGGGGAGGCCCACATGATATACAGCCCCCTTGACGTGAGCTCCCGGTCCACCATATCAATTGCAGTGACCGCTGTAAAGGACGGGATGCCCAACGGCACCGATGTGGCGTTTCTTGTTGTGGAACCGGCGGCGGATACCGATGAGAGCGGCGTGGACCTGGATATGGATCGCAGCGGCGCCCGGCGTCCTTACCTGACACTTCTGGTGATCGCGGTGGTGTTCAACCTGATCCTGACAGTGGCATTATTTAGGGCCCGGCGGCTGGTGGGAGGCGTGGTCCCATGAGATTGATGAACAGACGGTTTGCCGCTGGGGCCATGGTGGTTCTGATGCTGTTTCTGGCGGTCCTTTTGGCTCCGGTGAGCGGGGCCGGTGGGACCGACCCTTCCAGTCTGGGAAAGCTGTGGGTGTACACCCGGGAAGACAACGAGGCCACGTTTTGGAAACTTGCCTGGTCACCCGATGGCAAATACGTGGCTGCCACCTTCTTCGACAATACCCTAGTTGTGCTCAACGCCGATGACGGGACAGTCGAACAGGAGTTCAACTTCAACCCGGAAGATCCCTACCGTTGCGACGGTTTTGCCCCTGAGGGGACCAGACCGCTCCGGTGCGTTGCCTTCTCACCGAAGAGCGATCTTCTGGCCTGTGCCGGGGATGATCTCAAGGTGCGTGTCATAAACACCACCACCTGGGAGACCGAACTGACCCTGGCGGGTCATACGGGATCGGTGCTGTGTTTGGATTTTTCTCCCAACGGGAGGTTCCTGGCATCAGGGTCCGGGACCGACAAGGTGATACCTCAAAACGACGGGGAGAACCTGACAAGGATATGGGACATGGACAAGGGCAGGCAGTACCGGGTTCTTGAGGGACACGCCGATGGTGTGCTGGGTGTGAGATGGTCCCATGGCGGTGATCGGATCGCCACCTGTTCGGATGACCGGACCGTCAGGGTGTGGTCGTTCCCCGGATGTGAACAGTTGTTGAACATGACAGGACACACGTCGGGGGTGCTGGACCTGGACTGGACAGAGGACGATTCCAATCTAATAACCGGTTCCCGGGATTACAAGATCAAGATGTGGGACACCAAAACCGGAAAGACCCTGGCCACCTGGGACGACAACAACTGTGTCCGATCCGTGGACGTTCATCCCACAGCAGAGCTGGCCGCCACCTCGGGCGTGGACCTGACCCTGAAGATCCGCGACCTGGGAACCGGGTCCGAGCTGAAAATAATCAAGGACGGTATAGACGCCCATGCCATGGTGATGAATTCCCGATGGTCACCCGACGGGACCCGTTTGGTTTCCGGTCTGGGCAAGAGCCATCAGGTCATCATGTACGCTTTCGGTGCTCAAAGCGGCCAGGAAGGCGGTATGGATGTGGGACGGTCCACCCTGAGCACTGTGGCCCTGCTGGGTGTGTCCATAGTCTTCCTGGCTGCCCTGTTCTATCCTGTCATGGGCCGGATCAGAAAGAGGAGGGGATGATAAATGAGGCACGGGATAGGATCCGTTCTGGTGCTGCTGTTTATAAGTGGTGCTTCCCTGATGGCAGCCGGGGTTTGTTGTTCCCCCGTCGTGTCCGGGGAGGTTTCCCCTGATGTGCTGGGGTCTGGGATAGGCAGATTCAACTCCTTGCTGTGCCATGACCTGGACGGTGACGGTCGTGACGAGATAATTTTCGGGTCATACGAGGGGGTGGTGGTTTCGGCGGAATACAACGGCGGCGATTACTTTGTAGATTGGCAATCACCCCGTTTTGGTACCCGGTGCTGGGGATTGGCTGTGGGCCAGTTCGATGATGACGAATCCGTTGAACTTATCGTTGGCGACGGTGACGGTCAGGTCCGGTCCATAGACGGCAAGACCAAGAAGATCGAGTGGGAGTCGGAAAAACTTGTAAGGGACGCCCATGGACTGTTGCTGCACGATCTGGACGGGGATGGAAAAAACGAGCTTCTGGTGGGCACGGGTTTTAAAACCGATCAGGGATGGGGGCAGATCTACATGTTCCGTCAGGGACAAAGGGAGCATTTCGATGCCCTGCCACCTTTCGATTCGAGGATCCGGGAGATGGACGTGGCCGATGTGGATGGTGACGGTGATGAAGAACTGGTGGTGTGCTGCGGGTCGGCCCTGGGCGATGTGGCAGGGGAGGGGTACGTTCGCATATTCGGTCTGCATGATCGGGAACTGGAATGGAAGAGCCCCGACCTGGGCGGATGCATGGAAGGGCTCCGCATTGTGGACCTGGACGGCGGTGGCGGCCTTGATATGATCTTCACCAACGGCTACCGGTACCGGGAAGGGTACATGTTCATCTATCGTTTCGAGGATGGGGATTACAGGCAGCTGTGGAAGAGTCCCAATATCGGTCCTAAGGCCTACGGCCTGGACGTGGGAGATGTGGACGATGACGGGTCGTTGGAGATTGCTGTGGGAAATTTGGCGGGTCACGTCATGGTCTTTGACGGTGTGAGCCGTCAGGAGGAGTGGCGTTCCGAGAACCTGGGCCGGGACATATTGGGTATTGCCCTGGGCGATCCGGACGGTGACGGTTCAACTGAGATCATAGCCGCCCAGGGTGGATACATCGGCAAGGGCGATTACACCTCCGGATACACGGCGCCCCATGTGTACGTGATAGACGGGAAAAGCAAGGAGATCGAAGCGGTGCTGGGCGAGGTGGATCAGGTGCTGTCATGGCTCAAGGCCGGGCTGCTTTTGGCGGCGGTGGTGATGGTTGCACAACTGGTGGTTCTGTCCAGGTACTACGTGATATGGCGTCGCGGGGTGGATAAGGAAAAACGACGGGGAGGTGTTCAGTGAAGGGACTGAAGTTCCGGGGCCGGGCCATCCGTCCCTGGCGGTTCGCCCTTCAAATAGGCGCGCTGATATTCCTCCTGGGAGGCGCTTTCGGGCTCCGGTCCTTTGGAGAGTACCCGGCATTGAGAAGCATCTTTTTACCCAACGCGTCCTGCCGATACCTCAACACAGCTCCCACCTACTGTTTCTACTACACCCTTCAAGACGGGCTGACCGCCGGGGCGGCCACGATCTGGGTGGAGGTCATCATAGTACTGCTGATCGTTACCCTGTTGATACTGCTTCTGGGACGGGTGTGGTGTTCCTGGCTGTGCCCCTTCGGGCTGGTCCAGGAGCTGATAATGGACCTGCGCAATTTTTTGAAGATACCGCCCCTTCGCCTCAAATGGTCCCACCTTCAGATATTGGACCGGGTAAAGTATGCCCTGCTGTTCTTCACGGTGCTCATATCGATATCCATCGGCATCTCCGAGCTGGGGCTTGCATCCCACGCAACCAGCTGGTCGCTTCCTTTCTGTCAGGTGTGCCCTGCCAAGGGTTTTTTCACCATAGCCCAGCAGGTCGTGGGACTGGAGAGCTCTTCTACCCGGCTTCCACTCATGGCCTGGATCATGCTGAGCATATTTCTGGTGGTGAGCTTCCCCATAAAGATGTTCTGGTGCAGGGTCTGTCCCATGGGTGCCTACATGTCCCTTCTGTCAAAGAAGTCCTACCTGTGGCTGGAGAAGGACCCTGACAAGTGCACCAAGTGCCGTATCTGTCTTCGGGTGTGCCCGGTGGACCATGACAGGGTATTTGAGGAGATGGAAGGCCTGGACGTGGGCGGCAGGGACTGCACCCTTTGCGGCAAGTGCATCGAGATGTGTCCAGAAGACGGGTGTCTTTCCCTATCCGCCGGGTCAAGACGGCTTGTGAGTTCTCGAAAACCCGACTTGGGACGGTCAGATGCCTCCACCGGCTCCCGGGATCGATCGAGGAAGTGATTATCAATGGATAAAATCGGCAAGATGAGCGGGTGATCAAATGGTTACAAAAACAGGTTCCGAAGGGGTGAGCGTTCCCAATCCACGATCCAGCAGGTACCTCCGGGATCGGGAAGGTTACTTTTCCGATGAACAGAAGGAGCGCACATTCAAGGAATCCCGAAAACAGTCCCAGAACCTTCGCAACAGGCTGGAGACCCGGCCGGTCCGGGCTCGGACCCTTTCCTACTTTGACGATGTGATGGCCTTCGGCGGGGTCAGGATCACCGAGCTTGCCGAGTTCAGGCAGGGGGGCGGCAAGGTGGTGGGGACCCTATGTGTCATGGTTCCTGCAGAGCTGGTGGGAGCCGCAGGCGCCAGGGCCGTGAGGATGTGCTCGGGACATTACGAGTGCGTCCACCCGGCCAACGAGCTGCTGGGCGACGCCGGTCTATGCCCCCTGGTCAAGTCCACCCTGGGCGCCAAGATGGTGTCCTCCAACCCCTTGATGGACAATCTGGACATGGTTGTGGGACCTGCCACCTGTGACGGGAAGATGAAACTGGCGGAGATGCTGGAGGACTGGGTTCCCGTGGTCATGCTGAATGTTCCTCGTGTAAAGGTGGGGGACACCACTTCCCGCCTATGGCTGGAGGAGATGAAGTATCTCAAACATCGTCTGGAGGACCTTACCGGTCGGCCTGTGAAAAGGAAAAACCTGGCTCGAGAGATCGACCTCTGGAATCGGGTCCAGGTGATCTGGGGCCAGCTGTCTTCCATGAGATCAGGTCCACGACCGCCCATATCGGGTCAGGATGCCATGCTGGTAGCCCAGGCCTCCCAGCTGGACGATCCACACAGATGGTCCAAAAAGGTGGGGGAACTGGTGGGTGAGCTGAGCGAGATGTCCGCTCGAGGCGAGTTTGCCGGAGAAGCCGACGCCGCCAGGGTGCTTTTAGCAGGATCGCCGGTGATGTTCCCCAACTTCAAGGTGCCTTCCATCGTGGAGGAGAGCGGCGCGTTGATCGTCCACGACGAGCTGTGTTCCGGGCAACGTCTTCTTTCGGACCCGGTGATGCTGGACGGTTCCAGCATGGAGGAGATGCTTGTGGCCCTGGCTGAAAGGTACTTCTTCCCATGCACCTGTCCATGTTTCTCACCCAACGATGAAAGGATACTACGGCTCAAGGAAAACATAAAAAACCTCCATGTTGAAGGGGTGGTCTTCCACACGTTGAGAGGGTGTCACCTCAACAATCTGGAGGCCACAAAGATCGAGCTGGAACTTCGGGACATGGGCGTTCCCTTCATGAAGGTGGAGAGCGAGTACGATGAAGGTGACATCGAACAGGTCCGGACCCGGGTGGAGGCATTCGTGGAGATGATAAAGGCCCGACGCCATTTCAACCGAAACTCGCAGAGGTAGGTACATATGAGCTCAAGCCCCGCAAACCAACCAACACCACCGCTTGCCCCACCAACCCATGTCGGCGGCAATCTGCAGGCGGGAATAGATGTGGGCGCGCTGTTTACCAAGGTACTTCTGCTCCGAAACGGAAAGGATGTTGTTGGGACCGATGCCCGGCCCACCACCATGGAACCTGAAAAACTTGCCCGGGAAATGGTGGATGGGCTTGTGCTCAGGCTGGGACTGGGAAAAAACGACCTGTCCCGGATAATCGCCACCGGCCAGGGCCGCAGGTCCATCGGATTTGCCCGGGGCGCCCGTACCGAGATCACCGCCTTTGCCCGGGGAGCCCATCTGCTGAGGCCCGACGTGCAGGTGGTGGTGGACATAGGCGGTCAGGGTATCAGGGCCATGCGGTTGGGCGAGATGGGCATCGTTGCTGATTTTCGTACCAACGACAAATGTTCCACGGGCACCGGGTGTTTTCTGGATACCATGGCTACTGCTCTGGAAGTGGACATGGAGAATGCCGGCGAGCTCTCCATGGGATCGAAAACGCCGGAAACTGTTTCATGCACCTGCACCGTTTTTGCGGAATCCGAGGTGGTATCCCTGGTGGCCAAGGGACGGGACAAGCAGGATATCCTGGCCGGGTTGAACGTCATGGTATCAAAGAAGGTACGGGCCATGATAAACTCCATGGGGTCCCATGGTGTTGTGATGGTGGCCGGCGGGGTGGCCCAAAACCCCGGGGTGATAAAGAGCATCCGGGAGCTTGTTGATCGGGAGATCGTGGTGCCAGAAAACCCACGGTTTTTGGGTGCCCTGGGAGCTGCCGCCATGGTGGCGGGACCTTCAACCTCATCGGGTGGAGAGGATGCCCCCGTGGCCGCGACACAGGCTGAAAACGCCCGGTCCTTCCTGCGGGCGCTTTTCGGGGGTGAAAGGGGATGATAACCGCAGGCGTTGATCTGGGTTCCACCTACGTCAAATGCGTGGTGATGAAGGATCGAAAACGGGTGGGACATGCGGTGATGCCCACGGGACATGATCATGACCGAACATCCCGGGATGTGCTGGGGAAGGCACTGGGCATGGCCGGTCTTTCCGGGGATATGATAGACCGCACAGTTTCCACCGGTTACGGAAGGCGTGTGACATCCCTGGCCGACGAGACCATATCGGAGATATCCGCCAACGCCCGGGGGGTGAGGTGGGTTGGCAGCAAGTACAATGTCCGGACCATAATCGACATCGGCGGTCAGGATACCAAGGTAATAGCATTGGATCAAAACCAGCAGATGATCAATTTCGCCATGAACGACAAATGCGCCGCCGGTACCGGACGGTTCCTGGAGGTACTGGCCCGGGTGCTGGATGTCCCCCTGGACGATCTGGGCAAGATGTCCATGAGATCTGATGACCCCGTGGACATAACCACCACCTGCCTGGTCTTTGCAAAATCGGAGGTGGCCAATTTGATATTCGCGGGACACAGCAGAGAGGACATCATAGCCGGTATCCACAGGGCGGTGGCCCGACGGCTGGTGTCCATGGCCAAAAAAGTGGGGGTGGAAAGGGAGGTGTTCTTCGATGGCGGTCCTGCCCGCAACCCGGGCATGGTCCAGGCCATGGAAAGGGAACTGGGCCTGAAGATGGTGGTGCCCGAGCTGCCCCAGATTGTCACCGCCACGGGAGCCGCCGTGCTGGCAGCGGAATCCCTGGCCTCAAAGTGAGATTGGGATGGGTTGACAGAAGGCATCACCTTGGAATTTTGAACCTTTTTTTCCAGATTCATACGAAATGTCCTTTTGTACCGCACGCGTACATTTCTTTTCGATTATATTGTTCATGTGTTCTATGAAACTTACAGGTACACCATCCAAATTAACAATCGGGAATTGACTTTCCTTTCTGCTATTGGAGCCGAAGATGATAACAGGTTTTCCGACCATATCCCTTGTGAGATAGATCACATCAATATCTTCGTCCCGTATCAAGTTGGGCTAAAAGTCAGTTCCCAAGCGTGTGATCGATATTCCCAAATTGGGTAAATCCTTCAGATGGTCAAAGAGTTTTCGATTGAAGAAATCGTAGTACGTATCCGGCTCT
>Ga0272441_10005954_pt1 | contig 20806 bp, 33 predicted proteins | sample SSMProp6N_FD_193582 | JGI IMG/M metagenome (GOLD analysis project Ga0272441, IMG submission 193582) | Marine sediment archaeal communities from Little Sippewissett salt marsh, Falmouth, MA, United States - SSM-Prop-6N | ecosystem: Environmental > Aquatic > Marine > Wetlands > Sediment ...
TTCAAGGTATCTTTCTTGAGCATCAATAATTTCTTCTAATATCATGCTACGATACCCATAAGTAAGATCATTTTCAGCCACATGATTGTAATACACACTACATGTAGTTTTAAAAAACTCAAAGAGAGCTTCTCTTGAGTACTTGTTGAATTGTTCTTCTGTAAGGGCAGAAGCCAATTCTGTGTTAAATTTCTTAGTCATGGTTAAGTCTCCTTCCATTAGATTAATAATAAAACATACAACATAGCAAACAGCATTATGACAGCTACAAAATCGCCAATCATAGTCTTTACTGTGTATTTGGTTTCTTCATCAACATAACGTTCTGTTACTTTTTTGTGGTTAATCATTAGTTTCCTCCATTAAAATTACTTCACCGCAGTTTGGACAATTAAATTCTTCTAAGTCATCATCATTAATGACTTCTTTGCCACAGTGTTCACACATTACTTTTTCACCGTCAAGCAAATCAGCAGGATAAAAGATTCCTCTTTCTTTAAACCAACTGTAATTGTAAAGTTCATCTGTACAACCACTTGCATCGTGAACATTGTGTTTTGTTTCATACCAATACATGTTTACCTCCTTTTAGTAAATCATTAAAAAGTTTTATAAAATGGCTTACTTGCGTCATCACAAATAACAATTTCATTTATAACTAATTCATCGCCACATTCTTCACAAACACTTAAGTTATCTGCTTCATGTATTCCACAATGTTTACACTTAACATATACCTTTGATTTGTCATTCACATAGAGTTCTGTTTTGTTACCAATTTCAGAGAAGAGTTTTATTATAAAATCAATTATCCTTCTCTTAGTAGAACTTATACTAACAAAAGCAATGTTTGCTGCTTCACCGCAAACAGGACATGTCATTGTGCGGTCATCTTTTTCATAGCGCATTTCAATTTTTCCATGATGATTACAATTACCGCTAATCGCTGCAATCAAGTTATTGTTATCATCATCAATAGTCTTTATAAATACTTTTTCCATTTTTAACCTCTTTTTATTATATAATAATGTTTAAAATCTACTAAATAATTAATAACTACTTTTTGTAAATTATTAATACTCATTAGTGTTTACTCTCTTAGTTAAGTTTAATAACATGAAGTATGCTACCGCTTGAAAGTACATCAAGAACTTTCTTAGATGCATACCAATTACTGTAAACCATAAATTGAGTCATGTAAACTACTTTTGGAAAGTCCATCTCATCAACAATTTCTTTATCATACATTGACAAAAGATACTCTCTTAAGATGTCTTCAGAAGTCTCTACTAAGTTAACGTTAATTTTGCTCATTTTGTTACCTCCTTTAAGATGTCTTCAAAAGTAATTCTAAAAGCTTCTTTACAATTGTTTACATGTTTTTGTATTGTGTTTTTACACTCCTTTGAACAACAATACAATGGTAAGTTTTGATAACGAGTTTCATTGAAGACTACAAATGGTAATCCTTCAATTTCTTTTTCACAGTTTTCACAAATAAAAGTTTTCATTTTAACCTCTCAGCTAATCAATTAACAAAAAACATTTTAACTATTTATATTATATAACTTTTATATATAAAAATAAATAAAAAATAATACTTTTTATAAAAATAAATTACTGTTAAAGTTTATACATTTATAATAAATTTTAGTAACAATTAAGTATAATAAGCATGTTACTTTATAAATAGTAGTACGGAATACATATGATTAGTACAACTTAAATAAGTTATGATCTTTACTTAAAATTGTATACATCTTATTGCTACTTTTTAGTCAACAAATTTTCAACGTCTTTGTTGGAAAAATTTTTGTCACAAATTTTAAACGTCTTTGTTAGGAAAAATTTTGCTGCAAATTCTGCAGCTTCTTGTCGGCTAAAATCTATTTACAAATTTTTTACTTTCTTGTTAGGAAAATTTCTGCTACAAATTTTTTAAGTGCTTGTCGGCTTAAGATGCTGCTCCATACCTTATTAAATGAGCTCCATATTCTCTCCTGAGCTCATTTTTTTGATTTATTAATATGATTATAAGGATATTTGAATTTTGTGTCTTAGAATTGATTTAGACTTCTTCGTCTTTCAGGAGTTCGATGTCTCCTTCTAAAGTTGTCAAGTTGATCTTCCTGAAAGCTTTCTTATCGAGGTCCCAAACGGTGACATGAGGATCGCTGATCTCTTTTCTTTTCTTTTCATCCAGCTCTTCTTCTGTCTTGGGTTTCGGCATAATTTCTTCAGGCACATAAAAGTCGAAGTTCATAGTAGCTTTCATTACTCTACGTTCTCCGTTCTTCTTGACAAAAGTTACTTTAAAATTGTCATACCCTACAAGTTTACGAAACTTGTCTTTTACTTCTGTAAAATCTGCAGTCATGGTAGCCTCCTACTTTTTTCTTTTATTATTGATCTTTCTCGATAACGCAGCAACTTTATTTTTAGCTCTGCGTTTTGAAATCTTGTTCTCTGTTTCTTTTCTTTTCTTAAAACCAAACTTGTCTTTGTAAGTTTTTTTCATACTAGTCTCCTTAGTCTTTATTATTAACAATATATTCTATGTTAGCCATAATGGCTTTAAACTTGTCTAAAAAAACTATTTCTAGTTCTGCTTTTAATTTGTATATTTCTACAGCTCTGTCATAATTCTGTTCAGTAAGATCTATAGTTCTAACACAGCCGTTACCCAACTCAGTAAATTCAAGACGTTCGTTATTAATTAATATCTGTTTATTGCCGTTTTTGTAACTAATTTCCATTGTAACCTCACTTAAATTCTTTATTACCAACTTTAAACTTTATCTGAACTCTGTCTTTCGAGTCTACATACAATAAAGTTTGTTTTACAAAAGCTTTTTTACGTCTATTATGTTTACCGTCATGAAAAAGCAAAGCTAGATAATATCTGTAGTATTTAATTATAGTCATTCCTAACATTATAGGTACTCTACGACTAATAACTGTTACTAACCTAGCTCTTGTTTGCTTTCTCTTGTTTGTTTTTAACATTATACTATATAAGCTCCATAAGATAGTCAGGTTCAAGACCAAACTCTTCTGCACATATATTATAAGCAGCTTCCGTGTTACCTTCTTTAAGATAATTGTGCATTTTGTCTACTGCTTCTTTTATAGCTTTATCAGCTTCTGAAGCAGTCATTCCGTCTCTGTCCATTAAAATTTGTTTAATACTCATTTTAGTACCCCTATACTTATTTTTATCTATGTTAGACTTTTTATTTATGCGAGCATCTAACTCTTCTATAGATATTTCACCATGTATTATTTCAGAAATAGAAAGATTGCACTCACTAAGTATTATACCTTCACCGTCACAACTTTTACATTTTTCCTGTTTAGTAGAATGTAAAAGTCTAACACAACATTGTCCAGTATAAAACCCAGCAGGCACTATTCCTTTACCTTCACAAATAGGACATTTATAAGGTATTGCTACTTTTACCATAACTCACTCCTTATCAGTTACAAGCATGTTAACGTCTTTACTAGTATGAAATAGATCTTGCATACTTTTATCAAGTATATTACCTTTTATATTCATAGAACTAGCTATGTCTATAAGGTTTAATTCTTTTACGTTGTCATTTACAGCTGTAAATTTGCCGTTTTCATACTTAACAATATAAATCTCACCTGTATTCAAGCTTTCTATTACATCTCCTTGATAAATATTTCTTTCATAATAGTCTCTTATCTCGCTGCATCTACATATTGTAGCAGGTATAACACTGAAGCAAGGACTAATGCTTTTAAGTTCATTTCCTACGTGCTCTCCAGTAGATCCTTCTGGTATGATAAATGAAATAACTCTACCATAAGTTTTATTTACAATGTATATTAGGCTTCCTTCTACCCATTTTCCGTCATAAATTCTTCTTGCTTTAGCAAACAATACACTTGTTGGTCCCATACTTTCTTTATCCATGATTTACCTCATATCTTTGTCTACGTTCATTAATAAAAGTAGTATTAAAATTTGTACTATAAAAAAATCAACCTCAGGATTAAAAACTTTTACTGCAGTTGCCATTATAGTAGAAATTATAACATTATACATTACTTACTCCGCAAAGTTTTCTACAAACTGTTTTAATCTATCTTTACACGGGCTAGAAAAAACTAATTGACTTTGATAATTTACTTTATAAATTCCTCCAGTCTTATTAACAATTAAGTTTTTATTCGAGGCTACCCGCAGAACGTCACCCTCATGACGCTCTGCGGTATCGTGGCCTCTCCCATGACTAAGGGCAATTATATCGCATATTTTACATCTTCCTTCTGACTTAAAACCTTTTAGCTCGCATAAGCTACATATAGCATTAGCATGATTCATGCTTTACCACCTTTACTTGCAAACAATGAACTAAAAGCATCGCTAACATCTTTTAACTCATCTATGTTTTCTTGTTTTAAATCACCAATATTTATACAGCCATCATTGCTATTTTTTAACACATCAAGTACGTGGCTACTGTAAACATTAAATTTTACTATATCTGTAGGGCTTTTACCGAAAGTAGATACTCCCATATAGTAGTGCATTTCTGTAACTTGTTTTAACATGCCATTACTTAAAGACAATAGTGTATGCACTAGTCCTAGACTTTTAAGCATGCTAGCAACTATTACAGCAGTTATTGCTAGGAATATTTCAAAAGCTGCCGCTATTGATTCTTCAGCTTCACGCTCTAAATTATCTACAGGTAACTCATTAACTATAATTCTAATACCTTCATCAGGGTTAATACCTTTTAAATCTGCTAAAGTTCTCCAATTATCAAGTTTACCAGCAAGCCTTAATATATTCCTAAGAGCATCGTCATCAGCAAAATTGTCTTCAACAAGTTCTCTAGCAAGGTTAACTAACTGCATTTCTTCTATTTCAATAATATGATCTTTAATACCAGTAAAATTAATTTTGTTAGCTTCCAAAATAGCACCTAATATAGCACCACAATTCTGACACTGGTAAACTAAACCACTTGGATTTGATACATTACTACCAAGTTTTATAAACTTGGTTGTGTTAAGATTTACATCTGTTTTAAAACGAACTTCTGTTTGTTTACATGCTGGACATACAATTTTAAACTCATCTTTTTTGTTTCCTTCTTTAGTCATGGTAAATTCTCCGTTAAATTAATAAGTACTCAAAACTCAATGATCTAATTATATTATATAACATTTATTTAACCTTGTACATAAAATTTTGTACTTTTTAAAAATTTTATTTACTTTGTTGGTTTTAACAAAAAATAATGCTTTTCGGCTAAAAATAGGGCTCCATATTCGCATCTGAGATGCAAAAAAGAGAGGTACTAAGCTCTTAATATTAGTGATATTATGAAACATCTCAGATTGATTAATACTCATAACATATTGAAATTATTAAATAAAGTTGACATAGTTATTAATCCTTTATTAACAATGAATTAAAACCATGAAATTCACATAGTTCGTTATATTTATCTTTGTTAATATTAAATTCAGGTGGATTGTAGTATCTTTGAAGATTAGGAACATTTCTCTCTAATCTAGACAAAAATATACTTTTTCTAAAAGACTCAAGTGCAGGACCGTTGTTTATTCTATTTTTATACTTTTGTGGAAGTTTATCCCAATTAGCAAGTATCTCTCTTGTACTACCATACATGCTCAATAATTCTTGAGCTGCTTTAGCCCCAAGTCCAGGTAGTCCTTTATATCCGTCTGCACTATCTCCGGCTATTGCAAGAAAGTCTTCTATTTTTTCCGGTGGGACTCCCATAGTTGCAATAACCTTTTCTCTATTATACCAATGTCCTGACGTTATATTAAACATTAATATTTCATCAGTAATCATAGCAAATAAATCTTTATCTCTTCCTACTATAACTACAGGACGTTCTCTCTTATTGTACTCAAGCGCTAATGTTGCTATAACATCGTCTGCCTCATAACCATGTTGTCTTACTATAGGAATGTCCATAGCCATGCAAAAAGTTAATACAGCTTCTCTCTGATAGTGTATCTCAGGATTTTTCTTACGGTCTTTCTTGTATGCAGCATCACATTGCTCTTTTCTAAAAGAGTATGAATCATCTACAGCTGCAACAATGTACTTGCCCATTTTACTAAGTCTAAGCAAATTCTTTACTGTTGTAAATGTACCTCCTATAGATACTCCTCTACTTGTAAGCCTTACACCATGATGTCCTGAGTGTATATAATAGTTTATATCTACTATGTATACTGTTTTATCTTTTTCAAAGTTATGCTTTATTAGCTTCGGCATTTTTAGCCCTCTCTTTTTCCATAAGTTTAGTAAGTTTTGTCATATACTCTCCAAAGCATTTTGAGCATAAGCCTGACTGAAGGTATAGTTTGTCTTTAGTAGGTGCTGCTTTTTCTCTACAGTGAAGACAAACATGCATCTTTAAGGCATCTGTAAAAAACATATTAAAAGCATTAGCAGCCATTTTATCTTTATCAATAAGTGCTAATACTTCGTTGAATATTGGACCAGCGTAGTACATATCATTATAATAAAGAATAGGAAATGTCTTTATATAAGGATACTTATTTTTGATAGTCTCAAATACTTTTTCTTTGTTTTCATAACTATCAAGATCTATTTCTTCGAATTCAAGTAAATCAGGGTCAGCATCTGAGTCCATATAATTTTCAATTGCTCTTTTAACATTTTTGCAAAGAACACAGTCTTTCTTAGAATACATTATAAGTTTTTTCTTATTAGGTCTTGCTACAGCTTTTACCATTTGTTCCTCCTAGTCTTCATCATAGTCCATTACATGAACTATAATATTTGATTGTTCAAAATATTCCTTAGCAGCATTAGATTTGCCCATAGACTTTACTACTACTTTCTTTATTCCTGCCATAACTATTGCTTTAGCACAATTAACACAAGGATAAAGAGTTACGTAGCACGTACCATCTTTTAATGATATACCATTTCTTGCAGCCGCTGCTATAGCATTCTGCTCGGCATGCATAGCTCTACAGACGTGTTTCATAGTACCTGATTCTATATTTAGCTGGTCTCTCAGACAACCTAGATCTAAACATTCAGGATGTCCAGGTAATGCGCCATTATATCCTGTTGTCAGTATATAATTTTCCCTAGTAATAACACAGCCTACTTGACGCCTAATACAAGTGCTTCTTTCAGCAACTTGCAAAGCTATGTTCATGTAATAATCTTCCCAATCAGGATAATCATTCTTTTGATCTCTCATTTGTAGTAGCTCCATCTTTAACTTTAAATTTGTCCTTGCTATCAGACTTACCCATTGATTCGTAGTTTATGCAATAAGGTCCTTTTTTGGTCTTATACGCAGTTATAATAGCAAATATTTTTTGTCCTGAATAAATAGTAACTCTAGCAATAAGATTATTAGGATTGTTAGTATAATCTATATCAGCGTAATCTACTTTTACCTCTACACGTCTTACCGCTTTTATACTACCATTAATAATTTTCTGTAGATGTCTTTGAAAAGCATGATAATGCCAAATTTGTTTTGGGGTCATGTCCTCAACTTTTTTGTTAGTCATTTTTACCTCTTTCCATCTCCTTTTCTATATCGTCTTTTACAACCTCAGGATAATTAGGTTCAATGTTATATTGATCTAATATTTTAAGCATACATTTAGTAAAGAATTTTAAAGCTGCAATATTCCAGCTTTTAGCACTTTCACTTATATTCAATTCTTTACATACTAAGTTCTTTTTACCTCTGTGCTTAAATACTTTATGCTGCTTTCCGCATATACACTCTATGTATTTATCTGCTACCATTAACGGCATTTTGTTGATAACTACACCTATACAATGAATTCCTTCTAAAGACAACATGTGATTTGAGTGATTTGTAAATAATAACTTTTTTTCATTCATAGCTTTAAGTAGTGACATTACGTCGTCAGCATTTTTAAGACCAAGCTTGTAGGCATAGTCTTTTACTTCTGTAGTAAGTAAACTTCTACCTATATCAACAAACATCTCATGGATGTCTTCTACAACATCCATGAGTTCTTTATGCTTGTCTTTAAATAATTCTTCTTCAAGCTCTGTAGGTACTCTTAGCCTTCCTCTTGAACCTGCTTTAAGTTCTAAGTTTCTATTTATCATTATTAGAATCTCCTTTATCTACGCTTTTTTCAATAAACTTAATTAAACCTAACCCATCAGAAGCTACTAGTATAGAAATAATAGAAACAAACCAAAAGTTACTACTAAAGCTAAGATTAGGGTAAAGTGCTTTAAGTATCATATAGCACCCAAAGAATAGTGTAAATTTCATTTTTACCTCTACAGCTTTATGTGCTGCGCTTCAAGAGCAATGTTTTTACCAGTCTCAAGACTTACATAAAATATAGGTATACCACGAAGAGACACACCAAAAAGTTTTCCTTTACCTTCAGGAGTTTTTACTTCACTACCTATACTGTCACATATTTTAGCATATTCTGCAGTAAGCATGCTTCCTTTTTCTTCTTCACCTTCCTGTAAAGATGCTGTATCTATGCCATAAGGTTCAGGCATTTTAAGAGCACCTACATCAGGATGAACAAATATAATAGGAGTAGGCATAACAAGAACAGTAACAAGCTCACCTCTAACACCGCATACAGTTACTTTTTTACCTATATGCTTTGCTAAGTAACAACCCTTCTCAAACGCCTGTTTGTCAGTTAAAACAGTAGATTCTTTTTTAGTCCTCTTTTTTGTAACTTTTTTCTTTCCTTCCATGATAGCACCTCTTTAAAAATTATTTTTTCTAACTGCATCTATCTCTGCTATTAAAGCATTGACTTTTGCTTTCATTCTGTAGTCTTTTTTATCAAGATTAAATCGTTTTACTTCTTTTAACGTTAGTATATTTTTTCTATCTACCCAAGTACCTATTTCGCCAAATCTAAAATTAAGATTTTTACTTACAAGATAAAATTCTTTGCAATCTGTTTTTGAAATGTCACTTAGAATAACGCCATGAATATACACAGCTTCAAAGTCTCTAGGACTACCTGAAGTATATTCTTCAGCAGAAGCTAGCACAGCTGCAGACTTAAGCCTTAAAGGTCTTATAAGCTTTAAAGCTCTTTCTACTTTTAGTTCTTCAGTTTTGTTTCTCGCCATTTTTTGTTATCCAATCTTTATAATCTATTTTGTCACCCCAACCTTTTTCTGCAATACTAACGTCAGCTTTAAGTTTTACAGTGAAATTATTAGCATTAGCTATAGCGTCTTTTTCCATTATTTGTAAACAGTTATTAATTACATCTTGTACAATATGCTTTTTAGCATCTACCTCTAATATTATTTCATCGTGTACTTGAGCTATCTGATTAACAAACTTATGTAGATTATTTTTAGCTATATATCTATAAATCATTATCTGAGCATATTTAACTATGTCTGCAGCACTTCCTTGAATAGGTGTGTTAGCAGCTCTTCTTTCATCAGAAGATCGAAGATCGCGTCTCCTATGATTAATATTAGTAAGTAGCCTCTTATAACCAAATATAGTTTCTACATAACCATTGATTGACGCTAACCTAGCAATATTTCTTTGATACTCAGAAATCTTAGGATAAGCAGTATTAATAGCCTTTACAATTTTAGCACAATCATTAAGGCTTTTTCTAATCTCCATCTTTTTAAGAGTACTTCTAAGTGAATGTTCAGTACCACCGTAGTTAATACCAAAGTTACCTGCTTTAGCAAGAAATCTTTCCTGCTTAGTAATATCTTCCGGTTCTTTACCAGTCATTACACAAGCTGTAGCAGTATGAAGATCACCATCATTATTAAGAATATTAAGCATATTTTCGTCACCTGATTGCCATGCCATAAGTCTTAACTCGAAACCTGCATAGTCTATAAGAACTAATACTTTACCTTCTGCAGCTCTGTATAGAGAACGTATACCAAAAGGATCGTTATCAGGTCTAGGTACATTCTGCCCATTAGGTCTACTTGAATTAGTTCTAGATGTTTCAGTCCATGGAGTATAAGAACAATGTATACGCTTTGTGAAATTATTAACATAGCGCTTTCTTCCTTCAATATGTGATGATATTAAAGTTCCGAATTTTTGAACGTCTGAGATATGATTTAAAAGTTCTAAGACATCTTCTTTAAACAACATAGACGGTCTATTAAGTACGTCATAAGCTTTTAATTGATATGGAGTCATTTTGTTAATTTCATCAGGCAATTCAAGGCCTAAGTACTCTTCCTCTTTTAAGTCACGTAAATTATGTTCTACCATAAAAACTATATCAAGCATAGATTCTTTATCCATGCTTGGTTCACCTGTTGTTTTAGATACAGCCGCCTTAGGAACATTAAGTACATCAAATAAAAATGTTCTTACTGCTTTTGTTTTACCTGTTTTACCTGGATCAATATCTCTATAAAAGTTAACAACATCTTCAGGTATTCCTGCTTCAATCATTTTATCGCATACTCTATTACAAGTATCTACGATACTTTTTGTAGCTCTTTCCTGTTCTTTAAGTGCAAATAAATATGTTTCATTACCTTTTTCTTCATCCCATGTCATACCATGAAATCTCATTTGTCCTATTACAGCCATGAAAGGCATTTCTATAGATAATAACCAATCAAAATATGTGTCAAATGGACTTGACTCTGTATCTATAGATATAGCTCTAGCTACGTCACTCCAATACTCAGCAAGATACAAACTATATATAGAGTCCTCTATAGCGTAGTCTGTAGCATCTTTATCATTTGTAGGTATATCATTAAAAAATTTAGCTTCTTTACTAGCTAGCAAGTCTTCAAAATTTGTCATTTCTACACCTAGAAAAGTTCTAGCTTGGTTTTTAAGACCGTGGCCAGAGGACGGTCTTTTTTGATCTACTATCATTTCAGGTGCTACTACTTGCATGCAGCGAACTGCCATCACTAGAGGATCTATTATTAAGCCTAGCATATATTTTTCGTATCTTAAACAATACATAGACTCAAACTCTACATTAAAAGCAACCTTAGCTACAAGCTCATTAGAAAGTATATATTTATCAAAAAGATCAAATATTTTCTTATAGTTTTCTTCTGTAACATATATACCATAGCCTGTAGCTGTATCATGACAAAAACTAAGAAAACAAACTTCTCCGTAGTAAGGATCAAAAGGAACAGCATTATACCATTTATTAAGATCTTTAAGCTTGTCTTCAAGTTCTTTACTACGATTTTTAAAAACTCGTTCTGCTGCTTTAATATTAGAAGCGGTATCTGCCATTTTCTCGTGTACTTCTTTATCTCTAACAAGTTCTTTATATCTATTTAAAATCTGTTCTGCTTTTTCGTCATAACGCTCTTTAGCAATAGAATTAGGTCCAGTCTCAAAGTCAAATGAACATAAGTTATTATCTGCGCATTTTTTAAGTGCTTTTTCAAATTCTTCTATAGTATTAAGCATTACTTTTTTAAATGGCTTAGTTTTTATAGGAAACGTAGGTAATGTAACTTTATTCATTATTGCCCCCTACTACTAAGGCATAGTTCTCTAAAGTAAGGAAGAGACTCACACCACTCACAGAATATAGCCCAGTCTTCTAGTCTATTAGCATCAGAACTATAACGTTGATTATAGATAGTTTTAAGCTGCAAGTAGTTTAATGTTATACGCATCCACAGCTGTAAACCCATAGGCATATTTGCCATTATCTGTTTAAATATTCTAGTTTTCTCTTCTTGATCTGTAGTAGCTTTAAAGTCAGCTATCATGTTATTTATTATTTCAATAATAGAAGGCAGTACGTTATAACTGTTATTAACATTTACTCCCATTTCTATTATCTTGTGCATTTTAGATTGACTACTAACTATGTCAGCAAAATGATAACGCTGAAAGTGCATTGACCAATATTGAGTATAAAATACATCTGCTTGTACAATAATACCTTTTAAATAGCAGTCATGACCGGAACCTATTTTAGCTTTGCCTAATTTAGTGCCTCTTATAAAATGTTTACTTTCTAAATCAAGTCCAGTTTCACCGCTAAATATAAATTCATCTCTATGAAACGTTGGAACATTACCTACAGACTTAGGATAGCCTGAAGCTACTAAAGATTCTGCTAATCCGTAAATTCTTACATTCTTAATTCTTAGTGCACGTCTAACCATGTTAACCTCTCAAATTAGTTTGCTTGTTACAGCTTTATTAATTACCTGTAGAACCGAAGCCCGCGTCACCTCTTACGTCAAGCGGTTTATTTACAAATTCAGCTCTTATAATAGGTATTATTACAAGTTGTGCTATTCTATAACCGCCAGGAAGTGGAATTACCTTATCAGTTGTATTATTTACTATAGCATGTATATTTCCTGTATAAGAAGGGTCTATCGGAACAGGTTCACATGTTAAACCTTTTGAAGAATTACCTGATCTAGGAAGTATTAGTCCCATAAAACCATTAGGTAATTCTATACTAAGATTAAGTGGAACCTTAGTTATACCAGGCTTAAGATCTATATGACTAGGTAAAGATACGTCTGCGCCTACGTCAAGATCTTTTGCGTAAAAAGGTTTAACTATAACATCAGATTTCTTTTCTTTAAATTGGCTAATTTTAATTTTCATTGTTATACCCCTTAGGTTTATAATTTTCAAGCTCTATAAATTTAGACTTTATAAGACTAATAGTGTCGCCTACATCATTAATTATTGTATACTTAGTAATAGTTTTATCTATTAATTTATACACTTTTCCTAGAGTAATATTGTAATCATTATTAGGATTTATGCACTTAACATAGCCAAGTTCTTCTCTTCTTAAGTTAGCAGTAATTGTATCAATAAAATCAGGGTTCATAAATGAATTTACTTTTATAAAGTTAAGTCCTCTAGGTTTTGCTACGTGCTCAAAATAAAATTCATAACCGTCTATTACTTCAATTAGCTCTTTTTCATTTACATAGTCTTCACCGCGACTAAAAGCTCTTTCTATAATAAGCTCAGGACTACCAGTACAATAAACTATAAGATGATTACGTTGTACGCAAATATCTTGTAAAGAAGCTATTCCACCTGGAGTAAGGTTTGATACTCTACCTTTTACTTTAGAATAAACTATTTCTGAAATAAAAGTTCTATCTATAATAGTACTATGCTTTTCAAGTTGATGTTTAAACCAATCATAGTCACAAGGGTCTTTGTAAGAATTATTTATAATAGGAACTTTTAAAAAACTAGCTATTATTGCAGCTATTGTACTTTTGCCTGCACCGTCAGGGCCTTCAAATATAATCAACATAACCTCCATCTAAAGTTCTCTGCTAAGCGCTTAACAATAAACGTTTAGCAGAGAACTCCAATTAAGGAGTTCTCTGCTGTGGACTAGCGGCAGGGATGAACCGCCAATCTGTGAGCTACAAGTTTATTTTGTAGCTTTTTTCTCAAGCTCAGCAAGCTGCTTCTCAAGGTCAGCGATCTTCTGCTCTTTCTCAGCCATTTTCGCTTTCTTGATCTGCTCACGTTCTTCCTTCTTAGCTTCCTTTCTTTCGTTACGAATTGTAACGGCTTCAGCAAACTGGTCAGGAGTAATAGCTTTGATAGCTTCCTTACGAGCTTTAAGGGCAAAATAAATAACTCCGTCAACTTCAGCAGGAGCTGTAAGAAGCTTTGCTTCAGCAGTAACAACATTGGTAATACCAATATTATTATACTCATGCTTCTGCTCGAATTTACCTTCTTTATTTTTAAGGAAGGTAATTGTTCTTGCGATTCCCTTACCGTCATCTTTCGGAAAAGAACGATATTTGATGTTCTCACCGATCATAACATCAACAAGCATAAAACCGTTCTCTTTGTCAAGAGATGTTTTAGCCTTAAGAGCTGTTTTCTCAGGTTCAGACGGAATAACTTTCTTTTCCGCAGGTGAAGCAAGTCTTTTGTGCTCGCCTTTAGCTCTTGCAAGCTCTTTCTTGAGCTCAGCAATCTGCTTTTCGTAATCTGTTGTCGGTGTTGCTTTCTTTTCCATCTCTTCATTTTTCTTTGTCATGATAGTCTCCATTCTAACATTAAAAAAACCATGGGTTTACTCATACCCTACATTCTTATTATATAATGAAAAAAACTCAATGTAAATCTTTTTTATTACTTTTTGATAAAATAATTTGCATAAAAAAGTTAAAGGTATATTTAACAAATTTTTACCTAAGTAGTTATAATAATTCATCATCGTCGTCCTCTGCTGCTAGTATACCCGCTCCAAAGCATCGCTCTATATAAGAATTAAATCTAGGTGTTTTTCTATAACCACTTGTTGTAGATACAATCATTTTTATTTTAGACAATACCTGTATCATTGTCTTAACATCTTGTTTATCAATAGCCAGCATAGCTTCTAAATCATTAAGACGTAAATAATTTTGTGATGCAAAAATTTTAAGAAAGTTAGTAAATGTTTCGTCTGAGCGTAAAAAGCCTATATTATCTTTAAGAATTTCGGTTATTTTGTTAAACTTGTCTGTAGTTAGTATTTCTTCTTTAACAGCAAGTTTAACATAATTATGAAGGCCGCAACTAGTACTAGTATATATTTTTACTAAATAATCATATATGTAGTCAACATGTTCTTCTGTTACAATAACTTTATCTTCTTCATTAACGTTATGAAGTAATAATGCTAAAGACACAGCCATTCTAGCTAACTTATTTCTTTGGTCTGAAGGAGACACTATTGGTATGTCAGTTGCATGACCATATTTAGATGACAAGTTAGTTGCATGACTCATTATAAGCTTTATAGCTTTATCAGTAAATATTATATCTTCAGCACTTCTACTCCAAGCAAAAAGTATGTTATTTTTAAGCTGAGCAGCTGTTATTGTATTAGCTATTTTTTCAATAAGTATATTATACTTTTCAGCTGCAACATCTGTGGCTTTCATAAACAACGCAAAATCAAATCTACGTATATCTTCATTATTAAACATATATTTTAAAGACTCTATGCCTTGTATGTAGTCAGATAATCTTTTACCTTTTACCGCGTTAGTTGTTAATACAGCTCTAACTCTACAATTAGTTTCAGCTGTTACAGCTCTTTTAACTTCTAGCTTACCTTCAGATCTAGCTAGAGTCATTTGACCGTATTCTTCTTTAGGTATACCTGCTGATTCATCTATCCATAGAAGTTCGCCATCCGCTAAAGGCCAAGCGCCCCAAACAATATACCATGAACCTGCGTTTGACTGTTCCATCTTATACGTTAAACCTGTTCTACTAGTAGACTCAGCATTAACCCTTCTACCTAAGCCTATAGCATGTTGTAGTTTCTCTACCATAGCAGATTTACCTGTACCAGTATCACCTACTATAATTGTTTCTAACCAGCCTCTAATATTATCAGAGTCCCAAGGTACTTTTATTTTTAAAGCACTATGATACACTAAAAGTATTCCAAGTAATATGTTATTACGTTCTACTATTCCTGTAACATTATAAGTCAAAGCATCAAGTATTTCGTCTAGTTTAGCTTGCATATTTTTTCTACCTATGCCAGCTTTAAATATTTTTAGTTGTCGGCTAATTTCTTCTGTATAATCAAAACTTTCTATAACGTCTTGCAGAGGCTTAGCCTCTTGTATAATCATAGTACCTTCTTGGTTTTTAGGATGAGGAAAAACATAGCCAGTCATTTCGTAATACCTATTGTCAGCTATTCCTAAATTACCTATAGAATATATCTTTCTTAAAACATAATCATTAGACTCATCTTCAGTAGTTACCATAGGAATAACTAATAATTCTTCTATGTTTATCGACTCTTGAACTTCAATTTCAAACTTAGAGCATTTTTTGATACCTGAGACGTCTCTTAATATACCAAGTATATTAGTATCGCCTACACCACACATTTGTATTAAAGGACGATCTTTAGTTGTTAACTCTTTAAATGCAACCTTCTTAGGCATATTATATAAAGGGCAACCTTTTTTATCACATTTACTAAAGCAGCTATACTTTAACCTATAAGGAACTATATACGGCGTACTCTTTTTACCAGCTACCATAACCTTAGTTTTAACTAACTTACCTGTATAATCAGAATAACCTGTTTCAATTAAATTAAGACTAATTATAGAATCATTATCTAATTTTTCTTTTTTAATGTAAGGACAAAGTGTTCCAGTACATGGTACTCGCTCATAGTTACCATCTGAGTCTTTTTGACCATGTAAACTACGAATAAATGCACAACCAAACTTATAAGAACTTTCATCAGCATATATTGTATAAATTACATTCTTCGTGTTGGCTATTTTTTTATTTATAGCTGAAAGACTAGTTTCTTCTGCAAACTTTTTAACCCAAGTAGTTATCAAATCAATAGCTTCTTGCTCAGTATATCCAGCTTCTTTACAATAAGCTGCAAGCTGCATTGTTGTATTGTTTCTATTATCTGTATTCCATTTTCTAGTTAATATATGCTCAACGCAAACAGGAAAATCTGTTTTGTTAAAATTAAAATCTGTTGGACCACTATCTTTTGTATATGTAGAAAGATCTTGGTAGTCCTTAAGATGTTTTTCATAGAACTCTGCAGCTTCTTTGGTATAGCGAGCTGCTGCTTCTAACTGCTTATTATTATATAAATTGCCTCTAGGCGCTATTGCTAGCGATTTTATTTTTTCGACTGAAAACTCTTCAAGCTCTTCATGTGTTAACTCTATTTTATATAAACCTGTAGTAGAATGCTTAGTGTTCTCAAGTCTTATCATACGTCTGTTAGTATAAACACTTAAATCAAATGTTTTTAACCTGTCTGAGTCTTCAGCTAGACGTATCGACAAAAATGTTGCTATATATTTATATACTTTATGAAGATAATTTTCAGGTGATATACCAAAAACTCTTTCATGTACTATGACATGAAAACCTTTAGAACCTGAAAAATATACTCTTATAGCTAAGCTATCAATACATAATTCTTCTGTAAGAAACTTAACAATTATGTTAGCTTCTTTACGAGCCAACTCTACGTCATCTTTGCAATCAAGATCAAAGTAGAGAGGAGCTATAAAAATCTCCTCTCTACTTTCTTTGACTGCATCCTTAAATCTTTGAATAGTAACAAAACAATCAGTGTTATGATGTTCTTCAACTAAATGATTATATTTAGTTGTTCTTACCCATTTTGTATCTCTGTTACCAGAATGAAAATCTACATACTTAAATTCAGAATGCTTAGCCACGATGTCCCTCTTTAATAAGTATTAGTTTACTTGTTGAAATCAGCTGGATCAAAAAGTCCTTTAGCGTCAAACTCCATAGTAATGTAACTGAAATCATCTGTCTTTTTCTCAACAGTAGTAATAGTAGTAATAACCATAGGAACTGACGTACCTCTAGGTATTCCCTGCTTTTCATACTTACCATTATACATACCAAGTGCCCATTTACCATAAGCAATTTTTGCTGTCTGAGCAAATGAAAGAAGATAAACTTTAGGAGTATCTTCTTTAAGAGTTTCTACAGGAATAACTGATGCAAGATAACGACTCTGAATATCGCTATAGTCATACTCGTTAGGTGTAAGCGTATGCTCAAGTTCATCAAACTTAGCTTTAGCTTCTTCAAGAGTCTGTTCTGCGATAATAAGAGTACCAACTTCTTTAGTATTCTGTTTACCCCAAAGAACAAATCTTTCTTCTCCCATTCCGATAACAACATCTATGGCGTCTCCATAGTTTACGCTGTCGTCATCTCTTTCAACAAAATTACCTTTCTTGTTTACAACAAGCCACTGACCCATGTAAACAAAATCAAGACCGAGGCCAGCATTTGCAGCTACGAAATTTTTCTTCATTTCAGTAAGCAATGCAACTGCATAAGGAAGCTGATTTGTTGCTACAGCTGTTTCTTCTTTCTTAGCAATTTCTTTGCTAGGTTCTTCTTTTTTCTTGCCTTTTGCAAGTTGATCAAGTTTTGCCATTCTTCTCTCCTTCTTCTTCGTTTATACTTAAAATGAAGTTCTCTGATAGAACTTCGCAAACATTATAGCTGTACCCAGTATCAAAATTGCCTTTAGTTAATTTTGGGTTTTTCTTAATTAAACAAATTAAGTTACCAGGCATTTTTGGGTTATACATTAACGGTATAATAGTATAATTACCATTTTCTATTTCATACTCTTTTTCGAATATAAATGGTATGTTAGTTTCGTTTACTTTAAGAATTAGCTTTTCAGACTTATCACCTATTCTAAGAGAAAATATATGTGACTGAGTTAACAAAAAATCTGTTAGTGTAAGTTTAGGTATCTTAAGCTCTGCCGCAATCCAATCAACATACAAACATTTATTTACCTTTTTAAACTTATGAGCTGTTTCAACAATTTTACTTACAAGCTCTTCGCTATCTATCATTATTATTCTAGATCTAAATAACTTCATCTTACATTACCAAAAGTATTTTCACTTAAAAATTTACTTACTTCATCTAACCCACTAGACTTAGGTTTTCTAGGCACCTTTAACAATAAACGTTTATAAACCTTATTTCTTGAATAATGCTGCGTTTTTAATATACCTGTTTCATAATCTACGTAATCAACTATATAGCTAATTTTATTAGGGTTACTAGGATCAGGTCTCATTATACGACCAACTTCTTGTTCCAATGAATTACCTCTTTTAGTTACTTGCTTATCATACTGGTCACCTTTTCTAGGAGTAACTAAATGCACAACATTCAAATGTAATATATCCAAGCCTTCTCTAGCTATCTGAGTAGCTAATACTACTTTTATTTCTTTATTTTGCCATCTTGACATAACTTCTCTTCTAGCTTTTGGTGTTAAACTAGAATTAAATATAGCTATTTCACTCTCTTTAAAAGTATCTGATTCAATTAATAAATTGTAAATAGTTTTTAAATACTCTTTGTTATTACCAAGAATTAGTTGATAATTATCTTTATACTTTAAAATCTTTTTTACAATTAAATCTAATCTTTCTTCGTCTGCATATAAAGCTTGTAGCAAAGATTGGAAGTCGTACATCTCGCCACCAGCGTTAACAGACAAACCTTTATCTGTTTCACTTGTATCAGTTGCCTGTGAATATCTAAAATCAGTATAAACAAACTCTATTATAGGCTTAATAAGATAACCCTGATCGTAAAGTATCTTACGATCAACAGTACATCTTATAGGTCCTAGTGCAGCTTCCATAACAGGCTGTAAACCATCAGGTCTAAAAGGTGTTGCTGTTAAACCATAAATATACTTAGGATTAAGACTAGTTATTACTTCTAAAAATGTAGTAGCAGGTGCATGATGCGCTTCATCAACTATTACACAGCCAATAAAACGACTTAAGCTTTCAAGTAACTCTTGATTTTGAGAAAGAGTTTGTATGCTAGCTATTATTAAATTACCGTCTCCAACATATTTATTATCACCATAAAGCATACCGACTGTTCCTATGTCAGGACAAAGCTCTTCAGCCTTTTCTTTGGCTTGATACATTAGTTCTTTAGTATGAACAAGCCATAAAGTTCTTTGATTTCTAAAAGCTGCGAGTGCTAGTCCAGTTATTGTCTTACCTGAACCAGCTGGAGATTCAAATATTCCGCTTTCATGCTCAGCTAAAATGCTCATAGCTTCATTTTGGTATGGTCTAAGAGTAGCCGTAAAATTACCTATTATTTTATCTGAAGTATAAACTCTTTCATCGTTTAACGTAAAATCAGTTATATTTTCTTTTTTAAAGAATTCTAACAACTTATCTTCGCAACCTATACCTAATCTTATAATACCACCTGTTATTACAAAAAGATATAGCTTTTTATCTAAACCCCAAGTAGGAAGCTTTCTAGCTTTTTTTGCTACGTAGGCTGGGTTATCTATAGTAAATAAATTTGCTATTCTGTTAACTATATAATTTCTAGCATTATGTATAACTATACCTTTATTTAAAACTATATGCATGTTTTAGCTTCTCTTCAATATTTCTTAAATTCCAAATAAGTCCTAGTCTACTTATTCTTATATGTTTTATATCATCAAGATTATTAAAATCTATACTCTTTTTATTAGCCTTAACATAATAAGTAAGAAGATCTATAATTCTAATTATAACAACAGCGTTACGATGTCTGAAGTTTATAAATAATACACCGACGTTTTTGCCGCAAGCTGATTCAAAAGTCAATGCTGCGTCTATCTGATGTTGTTTTACTGCGCTACTAAAATTAAACTTATCATTATCAGTACACTTATATTCAGCTAATACTCTAAGTTCATCTAGTAACACAAGATCGTCAGCAGGAGTCTCGCCTCCGCCGCCATCTCTAAGTCTTATACGCCAACTAGGCACACATTTCCAACTTTCAAGCATATCGCTTTCAAATTGTTTACCTTTGTCGTAAGACTTTTTACCTACTTGATGTCTACTAACCATTCTATTGTTCCCTGAGGTTCTAAAATCATAGAAGCCTCAAAATCAGATGTATGTAATAAGGTAACTAGGTCTGAAATTATTGCAGCTCTTGAAAAGGTATAGCCCTTAGGGTCTTCAGACAAACCGCCGTGCCAACGTATTGCCATCTGCTCTACTTCAGAAAGTTCTATATACTTATTAAGCATAATTACACTTTTTTCACCGTGTCCCATAGGAAACTCATCTTCATTAAAGCCATAGCCTGCATAACTTTCCCAACGGTTATTATCATCTTTACGCCATGATTCTTTAATGTTATAGGTTCCTATCTTACATACATCATGCAATAAA
>Ga0272441_10005955_pt1 | contig 20805 bp, 20 predicted proteins | sample SSMProp6N_FD_193582 | JGI IMG/M metagenome (GOLD analysis project Ga0272441, IMG submission 193582) | Marine sediment archaeal communities from Little Sippewissett salt marsh, Falmouth, MA, United States - SSM-Prop-6N | ecosystem: Environmental > Aquatic > Marine > Wetlands > Sediment ...
GGTCAAAAAGAACGATATCAAAGGGGTTGGAGGCTAACAACCGATCAAACGCGGGGTCATTGATCGATAGGCGAATGGTCTCAATTCCAAGAGGCTCCAGGGGAAGGGCGTAGTTTCCCGGGGTGGCGGCACAGCCAAAAATTATTTGATATCCCTGGCCCAGGAATCCTTCAAGCAATCCCAGCATACGCCTGCCTGCTGCGGTAGCCTCCGGTTCAGGCCATCGATGCCCAATGACAAGGAGCTTCTTTGTACGGGAATTTGGCAGGCTCATTTACCGGGATCAAAGGCGGGAAGCATATAATTGAGAGATTCGGAGGCGCAGCTTCCGCTCGTAGTCCTCCTCCAACCAGTCGCGGTAGTTCTTGGTGTTGTTCATAATACAATAGGAGTATTGCTTGATGCGATAGGCGATCTCATCCCGGAGCAACTTGGCCAATTGTCGGGCCTCAAAGATATCCTCGGCATTCTCCACGCACATGGTGGCGTGCTGGGCAATGCTCATTTCCAATACCTTTTTGGATTTCCTGCCCTGGGCAAATATCTCCTTATAGGCTGCCTTCACGTCAAAACTGATCTGATCCGATTTCGCAAAGCGCTCCCTGAGCTCGGCGGGCATTTCGTATACGAATTCGCGTTCAATATCCTCGTCATTCCGTATGTTTTCCAGGTAAAAATCCGGAAAGTGGAAGATCTCCTGCCAGTCTACCGGCCCATCCCAGGGACCAAAGCGGGCGACATTGTTCCCCAGGTCAACCACCGTAAATTCTTCTTTGTCCTTCAAGATCCTCGAACCCCTTCCGATCATTTGAAAATATAGTGTGAGGGAGCGGGTGGCCCGGTTGAGCATTATGGTCTCCACACCGGGTTCGTCAAAACCCGTGGTCAGGATGCTCACCGAAGTCAGGACGGCATCCGGTGTGTTTGAAAACCAGTCAAGGATGTCCCTCCGTTCGGAGGCAGAATTCTTGTTGTCCAGATGGCGGATGGGGTATCCCGCCTTCTTGAATATCTCATAGACGTATTTGGAAGTACTGATCCCATTGTTGAAGATCAGTGTTTTTGTGCCCCTGGCCACTTCCTCATAGGCCCCTAATAGCTTGCCAAGCATCTGATGGTTGCTGTAGAGGGCATCCGAGGACCTCACGGTATAATCCCCATGAACCCCTAATTTCAGGGATTTGAGGGAAACGTCATAACTGTAGAGGTTCGCTTTGGCCAGGAATTTCTTTTGGATTAGGGAGGCGATGGACTCTCCGACGATGAGCTTTTTGTAATGGTCCTTCATCGGGAGTTTGATGTTGGAGCTCAGGGGGGTGGCGGTCACCCCCAGGATGATGGAATGCTCAAAGTACTTAAAGAGCTTCCGAAAGGAATTGTAGTGGGCCTCGTCAATGATCACCATTCCGATCCCGTGGAGTTCTATGGCCTTCTCCTGAAGCCGGTTGTTCAGGGTTTCCACCATGGCCACAAAACACTGATAGTCATCTTCGTTGGTCAGCTCTTTGACTTCACTGTTGATAATCTTGTTGTGAACCCCAAAGCCTTCGAGCATCCGTGAGGTTTGCAGACTCAGTTCTATGCGATGGGTTAGCACCACCACTTTCTTTCCGGTGTTTGCGATATAGCGCTTTGCGATTTCCGAAAAGATCACGGTTTTCCCCCCTCCGGTAGGGAGCTGATACAGCAAGTTAATATCCTCCGGAGACGCTTCCAGACAGGCAAAAATCTTGCTGAGATCCTGCAGCTGGTAATCGTAAAGTGTTTTCTCTGAAAAGGCGGTTTTTGTGCCCAACGGCTACTTGATTTTTGGGGATTTTAGTCCGGTCGATTTCACAAACCGGATCAATTTGCAAAAGTAGTTGATTTTTGCCCTATGACGAAACCCAAATTTTCAAATTCTGCTCGACCTCAATACCCACGGGATCGGGAGACCACGTTTTTAAGGTCACCTCCTTCTGTAAGGCGACGGTAATTGGCTGCAATTTGAGGTGCCACCGAGACCGGATCCGAAACACTTGCAACATGAGGGGTAATATGCACTCTGGGATGGTCCCAAAATGGGTGTTCCCCGGGAAGGGGTTCTGTGTGAAAGACATCCAGGCATGCTGCGGAAAGTTTCCCCGAATCCAGGGCAGCGAGCAAATCCCGGTCAATGAGCAAGGGTCCCCGGGCTACGTTGATGAGACAGGCATGCTCCGGGAGCTTTTCAAAAAGCTTCCGGCTTAGGATCCCGCGGGTATCCGGGGTAAGGGGAAGCAGGCATACCAGTATATCCGATCGTTCTAAAAACTGATCCAGCCCCTCATCCCCGTGCAAGACAGGAAAATCCACTTCGGGCTTCGAGCTGCGGGTCCAGCCTACCAGGGAAAACCCATTGATGCGCAGCAATTCTGCCACGGCTACCCCAAGGGTCCCCAAGCCCATGATCCCAATGGTCACTTCCCCGATCCGTTGATACGGACTGGGATTCCAGACGCCACGCAGCTGTGCTGCCGTATACCCATGCAATCCCTTTAGGTGGCCCATTACCTGGGCAAGGACGTACTCCCCCATATCGGAAGCCAAATAGGGGTCTACCACGCGCATAATGGGAATAGCCTCCGGAGTGGTCGGGTCTTCGAGGATAAAATCCACCCCGGCGCCCAGGCAGTGAATGCCCTTCAGGTTGGGATAGGCTCCCAGACTCCCTTTCGGATGCTTCCACACCGCGGCCATCAACACTTCTTCTGGGGGGACCTCATCCCCAAAGCAGTATACGGGAATTTCAGGGTCGGCCCGCTGCAAGGCTTCTTTCCAGGCAGGAGCCAGATGGTCGTTGCGAATGATGATCAATGCCATAGTTATGCTAGTTCTCCAATTGTTCCATAAAATCCAGAAATGCCAGGGAGTTTGGCCATTCCCCTTCCTGTACCTGTTCCACAAACCTGGCCAGTCTGGGGCGCTCTTGCCGATACAGGCCCGCGTGCCATAAATGACTTCCCCATTGCCTGTACGACTTAAATATGCTGCGGTAGAACGCCTCCGTACAATTACGCCCTTTCTCATAACGAAGGGCCGTTTCCAGGTTAAAGGCCATGAGCTCTCCGAGAAGGGCAGGATCCACCCCCAGGGTTTCAAAGTGTTTGATGTATTTGTGGGCTACGGATCGCCTCGCCTTGGCTTTTTTACGCCGTCTCGGGAAGTACTCCTCAGAAATTCGCTCCATGGCCTGCCGGAGCAACTGATCCTCTCTGGGGTTAAAGACAAAGTCGTAATAGGTCTTTACCTCCGGGAACCGATTGTACAGATCCATGAATTGTTCCCTTAGGGCCTCCTCGTCCAGGGTGGCCAGATATTTTTTTAGCGCCCGCTTGCTCATATTTGGTCAAGATACGAGGGATTTCACCCCTATAGCACCGCTTAGCGGCCTGACTTTCTCATAAAACTTTGTGAAATACTCATAAATAATGTAAAACTAACCCAACAGTTCTTTGGAAAAGAACAAATAATGACGTATAATGAGAAGATGTTAATACTTAATCCAAATATACGTACATGAGGCAACTTAAAATTGTCAAGCAGGTAACTAACCGGGAATCCAAATCGCTTGACAAGTACCTGCAAGATATCAGTAAAATTGATTTAATAACCGCCAATGAAGAAGTAGAACTTGCACAACGCATCAAACAAGGAGACCAGGCAGCCCTGGAGAAACTAACCAAGGCCAATCTCAGGTTTGTGGTCTCCGTCGCCAAACAATATCAAAATCAGGGACTGAAGCTCCCCGACCTTATCAACGAGGGCAACGTGGGGCTGGTAAAGGCCGCCAAGCGTTTCGATGAAACCCGTGGATTCAAATTCATATCCTATGCGGTCTGGTGGATTCGACAGTCCATCCTGCAAGCCCTGGCAGAGCAGTCCAGGGTAGTCCGCCTTCCCCTGAACAAGATCGGGTCGATCAACAAGATCAAAAAGACGTTTTCCTACCTGGAGCAGGCCCATGAACGTCCACCTTCGGCAGAGGAAATTGCCAAGGAACTGGATATGTCCATCAGCGAAGTCAAACAATCCATCCGGAATTCCGGAAGGCATGTTTCCATGGATGCCCCCCTGAAGGAAGGAGAAGACTCAAACCTATATGACGTGCTACGATCCGGAGAATCCCCCCGTCCGGACAAGACGCTTTTGCAACAATCCCTCAACACTGAGATCAACCGGGCCCTGGAAACCCTTTCGCCCCGGGAGGCTGATGTGATCAAACTCTATTACGGGATTGGGGACCAGCAATCCATGACCCTGGCAGAAATCGGCCAGACCTTCGACCTCACGCGGGAACGTGTGCGGCAGATCCGGGAAAAGGCCATCCGCAAGCTCCGCCACCATTCAAGGAGCAAGCTGTTAAAAGCTTATCTGGGGTGATATTAAAAAAAAAGCGGCTCAAATGAGCCGCTTTTTTCAATTACACACTAACACATTAAGAACAACTAAGTCTGTTGATGTCAAAATCCCTGAGGATTTCATTCAGGCTCTGGATAAAATCCAGGTATGCCGCATTGTCTTGATTCTGTTCTGCCATGGGATGGATATTTTAAGTAGCCTTCCGGGACTTATAGATAGTCCACTTCAGCAAGTTCGTTAACGCTTAGGATTTCATTCAGTTCCCGCAGGAATGAAAGGTATTCTTCACCGTAGGTGTCATATAGCATAGTAGGTCTGGTTTTCAAATACAAATAAGCTAACGCGGAAAAGGCTGTTGCGCGTATGATATTTTTCCGATTTGTGCTGTAGACCTCCATTTTTGTGGTGTAAATGCCTTTTTTTGTGGCCTGCACTTCCCCCGGAAAGCGTCAAATCCGCAACCGGTAGGTCAGCCCCCCGCTCAGCACCCAGAAAAAGGCTCCGGGCTGCAGCACATACTCCTGCCGGCTTACGCCCAGGCGCGCCAGATAAAGGTGTTGGCTGCCCTGGCCTGAAGCAAACTGGTATTCCAGGAGCAGAGATTGGGATTCGAGAAACAAAAGGGATTCGGAAATAAGGACATCCCCGCTGCGCAACTGCCTGAGCTCGGGACTGTATCCATAAGAAGCCCGGAGCCCAAAGTAGTTCAGGTCACTCGACAGGTATTTCCGGGCGATCAGACTTCCGGAACTTGCAGGGCTTCGACCGTCAACAAGGGTTACATAAGGCCTCAGGTTCAGATAGTAGTTGCCACGGTATATGCCGAAAGATCCGGTGAACAGGGTGGCCCGGCTATTGACAAATTCCAGATACCGCCCCCCCAGGGATACTTCCATCGCTTTGGGAAGGCTCGCAAAAAGCTCCAGGGCACCTTTGTGTGTGGGATAGAGCTCTGAACTGGAATACCCATAATTCATGTACCCGTAAAAGGTCCTGGAGATCGTGGGGTATAGATCCAGCTCGTATTGCAATGCGCTTGTACCAAACCTGTTGCTGTAGTTGACCCTGGGGATTACCCGGCCCAGTTCGGTTTCCCGCCGGTATTCCACGCTGGTATACCACATGGGATCGTAATACTGGTCGAAGGCCTCCAGCCGGTTGTCAATGGAAATCCGGTTTTTATAGGCCCTGGTTTCTGATTCTTCTGCCAGTTCCGACTCCTGTTGGGATTTTCCAAGAATATCATTCCTGATCAATCTGATAGCCTGATTTTCTCCAAGGTAATTCAGGGCCTTGTTGGCCAAGCCCAGGGCAATAGATCTGTTTCCGTCCTGCAATTCGTTGTAAATGGCTGCTACCCATACATCCTCCAGGTTTCGCTCCTCCGAAGTAATCCGGTTGAAGTGTTTGCGGGCCTGGCTGTGATCCCCTTCCCACCGGTAGGTATTCGCGAGAAAGGTGTGGACCTCCGTATATTCCGGGTAGTGTTCCAGGATCCTGCTTAGGGTATCCCTGGCTGCGGGATACTGTCCCTGGAAAGCCAGCTCCCGGGCTGCCCGGAAGGATTCGTCCGGATCAAAAGAGGCAGGAGTTTGTTGTGACAGGAGCAAAGAACCCCATAAAGCACATCCCACAAGACCTAAACTCTTAATATATCGTTTCATCTTTCCTTATTTCTTGGATTGCATAAGTACAATTGGGTCTTTTCCTAAGCCCTTACAAATCCTTTTCTTACCTGCGACCCCCATCCCGCCCGCATCCGGAATAGCTTTTTGTAGCTCCCGCGCACGGAAGACCACACCACAATGGGATGGAAAACAATGGGTTCGAGGAAGGCACATCCGATCAAAATAAGGATGTCCCGGGGCCGTGAATACTGATTGTACGACCAAACCTCCCAGAGGATGGCGAAGAGGGAGAACATAACTGCGAAGGAGTAAAGCATCACAGTCACCGCCAGGAAGAACTGCGAGTTGAGCATCCCCAGGTACCAAAACAGGAGGACGGTTAGGAATCCAAAAAATTCAAGCAGTGGCGAAAGCCATTCGTACAGAAACCAATAGGGGTAACTCAACATCCCCAACCGCCCGTACCGGGGATTGAACAACATTTCCCGATGCCGCTGAAGGGTTTCCAGGTTCCCTCTCGACCAGCGGTCACGCTGATTGATCAGAATATCGACCTCTTCCGGCACTTCCGTCCAGCACAGGGGATCTGGCAGGTACTCGATGGTATAAGGTACTCCCATGGCATGCATGTGTTTTCGCATACGGAATACGATTTCGAGATCCTCTCCCACGGTATCGATATCATACCCACCTACCTCCTTTGCGATCTCCCGATCGAAAAAGCCAAAGGCACCGGATATGATCATAAGGCTGTCTATCCTGCCCCAGGCCATGCGGCCTAAAAGGAAGGATCGGGTATATTCCAACAACTGGAAACGGGCAAGCCAGTTCTTTGGGAGTCGAATTTCTTCAAGGGTACCCCCGCCGATCTTACAGGAATTGGCCACGCGAATCACTCCACCAACTGCAATGACCCGCTTGCGGGACCTTTGGAAAAAAGCCCGCACCACGTGCAGCAATGCATCCGGGTGCAGCAGGCAATCCACGTCAATACAGCCAATATACTTGCTTTCTGAAAGCTGTATCCCGGTGTTCAACGCGTCGGATTTACCCCCTTTCACCTTGTCGATTACCGTCAGTTTATCAAAGGAGCGCCTTCTTGATTTATAGATGTTGCGAATCGGCTTTCCGGACCATTCCGGGTCTATACTTGCCTCTGTCCTTACGAGATCATAGGCCTCAATGAGCTTTTCCAGTGTATTATCCGTACTTCCGTCATTGACCACCATTACCTCATAATTGACGTAGCGCAGGGAAAGGAGAGACCGCACATTTTCCACGATGGTAAGTGATTCATTGAACGCAGGAGCAATGATCGAAATACTGGGTGCCATGGAGGAAGACATGATCTGGGCAATGTCCCCGATCTGTTGCTTCTTCCTTGTGTACAGCGAATTGCGGGAAGAAAGGTATCCCATTGCCGAGAACAGCAGGAAAACGATCAGGGTCAGGATCAGGAAAGTGCCATTTACGGCTTCTGCGAACATGTTGATCAGGTCACTTAGCATTATCGTCTTCTTGGTTTCCGTTCAAATATTTCAATAGTTTCAGGTATCCATTCTGAGATGCTTTCTTCCGCGGTACTGTCTTTTGAGCTGACAAAGGTTCCGAGTCCTCGAATTCAGGTTCAAACCCAACTTCTTCCATTTCTTCCTTCTCGTGGTGCTCAGTCTTGGATTCCTAAGGCAACCCGGATGGATTATCCTGATGCGTATCGTTTCCGGACTCAGGGGTCCAAAGGGAACCTAATGGTCCTTCTAAATCGTCCGCTGTAAGCCCAAGACGTTTCATAAGGACCTTATGGGTCTTGCGCGCTTTGGCACGGACCCTGGGATTGGGATCCTCGAACAACTCAGAGAGGAACCTCAGCTCCTTCTCCCCTCCTATTTCGGGGATTTCGTCCATGAGTATCAGTTTGGATTCTGTATCATAGGTCCGGAAGAATTCATGAAAGATGGAGAAGTAATCCGGCTGCCCTTTTTCGGTGTCTGGTTCTGGATGTAAATCGTGCATGGCAATAGATGTTTCATGGGTTGACAGATCTTGAATGTCTTCAGCAATCACTTCAAATTCCGGGAATTGATTCAACAGCGTTTCGGTTTCCTTCATCTGTTCTTCTTCAGATCCGGAAGCATTAGAGGCCTCCGTGACCCAGGGAACGAAATTTGTGCTCAAGACGTGCTGGGTTTCTTCGAGGTTCTCCAACAGGATCTCTCGAAGCACCCTGGCATGACCGGAGTCCGAAAGGAGGATCTCAGCCTGCACTTCAATGCGTAGCAACCATTCGGGAGAAGGTTCATGCGGGTTCATATTGATTGGGTTTAGTGGTTGGTCAACAAAGGGAACAAATCCAGGTATTTGCGGATTCACTTCTGCGGATTCCGGAGTGATGGAACAGATATCCTCCAATTCTTCGAGCAGGCAGGCATCAAATACAAGGGCATCTTCCATGCTCCAGTGTTCTTCTGTCAGGTAATCCGGGGTGGGGACCATGGCATCTTCTTCCAGGAAATCTTCGCCTTCCCCCAGGTTCGAGAAATCGGGCTTCAGCACATCCAGCAAGAGGTTAAATGCTCTTTCTTCAGCAGAAGTATCTGCCGCCCTTTTGGGTCCGGAATTTTTATCATTTATTAGCGTGGAGGTCTCCACCTGGCCGGAGGCTTTGTTGTTCTGCGCTGTTTCGGGGATTACCGAATCAGGTGTTTCAGGTTCCAGGGCATGCATTGCGGCTCTGGCCTTGTTTCGGACTACAAAGGCTGCATCCTCAGAAGCCTGGGTTTTCAGCCATTCCATATCACTTCTTTCCAGTAAGGGCTGCAAGGCATCGAGGATCCCCAATTTAATCTGAGGAAGTGCCCTGCCGAAGTTTTCCTTTAAAGCTTCTTTTGCCGGGGCATAGGCGAAATCCCTTAAACATTCCAGGGCTGCCTGCTGCAGGTCCATCGAACGATGTGAAAGCAGCCCTGTGATCTTTTCTGCGGCTTCCGACTGCTTGTAAAACCTGATCAACCGAAGGGACAGGAGTACCACATCTTCATTTTCTGAGGCAAGCCAATGCCTGAAATCCGGTGCATGAAAGGATTCCTTTCGCTTTAGGATTTCCATGATCCGGAGTTGCTGCCACTCGGAAATCGGATTGCAGGCAGCGTCCAGGAAACTCTGTATCCCGGCATCCGTAAGGCTGATAATAGCCAGTTCGGCCTGTTTTCTGAGAATGCTGCGCTTATGGTGGATAAATTTCCGGATGACAAAATACGCCTGTTCCACCTGCATGTCTGTCAGTTCAAGGATTCCTTTGGAAATGGTCTCCCATTTACGGCTCTGGAGCTTTTTATACGCATCCTGCTGAAGGCCCAGTTGCTGATAGAGGGACAACAGGCGTTGCCGGGCCATGCCCGAGACATCCTGAGAGAGTTCATGCAGGATTTCCGAAAGGACCTCCCGGTTTAACGGATGCTCTGCCAGCTTCCGGAATTCCTGTTTCCTCCTAAGGTCTTCCGCCTCTGCGGCTTCAGCCTCGTTACCCTGGGGAAAGAATAGAAAGTGACTTACCATTGGGGCCAGTTCCCGTTTCTGAATTTCGATCTGATGTCTTTTCCCCGAGATCCTGTAGCGCAAAATAAAGATCAGCACCACATAAAACAGAGTGATTCCTGCAAACACCAGTGTAAGCTCCCAAAGCAATGTTGTGGAAACTCTTGGGGCGCCAAAAAAGGTCAACGGTGCGTTATGGAGTATAATATGCTTCACGACTTTTTTCTTTTCATTAATTCATCTACCCGCTGGAGTAAAATGCCCGGGTTGACCGGTTTGGAAAGGAAAGCATTGGCACCGATCTCAAATAAATACTGTTGATCGGCACCGGTGTCTGCCTTGGATATCATAATGACCGGTATTTCAGAGTTCAATTCTTCCCGAAGAAAATTCACAAGCTCAATTCCTGAATAGTAGGGCATCAGGATATCACTGATGATAAGGTCCGGGATTCCCCCCTTCAAATAGGACTTAACTGCCCGGCCGTCCTCGGCATGATCCACCTCATACCCACCTATTTCCAGGCGGTATTTCAGGAGGGTTGCCAACATCTGGTCATCTTCGGCCAGTAAAAGTCTTTTAGGATCCATCTCCGTTATTTCTACGTTTTTCTAATTCGCATTCCAGGGCTTGTAACAGCATTGGATAGTGCCGAAGAAACTTTAGGTAGTGGCTTTTGATTCGGGAAATATCCTCCCCTTCAGCCGCATCCTCGTAAATTTCTTCAACCAGGTTCAAAAAGAAGTTTGCCTGCACCAGCTTCAGGCCAGATAGCACCTTATGCGCAGCTTCTGCTATCGCATCGTGATCCCTGTCCAGAAGAGCCAGCTTCATTCGACCAGCAAATTCAAGCAGGTTGCCTTTAAACATGGCTACGAGTTTTAACAGCAGTGCTTCGTCTCCCAAACACTCGGATTCGAGATAATCCAGAGAGATCAGGCCTTGGTCGGATCGTTTGACATAAGTATTGCCCAATGGAGCTGCAGAAGGAGCAGCGCTGCCCTCAGTGCTGAATCTGGCAAGAATCGCATACAATTCCCGTGGATCGTAAGGCTTTAATAGCAGTCCGTCCATACCTGACTCTTCCGGGCTACGGGATTCCGCAGCCGCGGTGTCTGCGGTGAGGGCAATTACAGGAATGGCGCGTATGGCCGAGTTTTGATGTGTGCGGATACGGCGGGTAGCCTGAAATCCATCCATCTGGGGCATTCTCAAATCCATAAGGATGAGGTCAGCCGGCTGTTTTTCCAGCATCTTCAGGCCCAGAGGCACCCTGTCTGCGTGTCGAACCTGGCATCCCCAACTCTGCAGCCGGGTCATCAGGAGCTCTGCGTTGAATGGATTATCTTCAAAAACAAGGATCCGTACACCCTGCAGATCCCTTCCGTAGTCCGGGCTTTTATTTTTCTCTGGGGTATGCGAAGCGCTGTCAACCTCTTTAAATGGGAGTTCCAACCGAAAGGTGCTGCCTTTGCCTTCTTTGCTTTGGACCACAATGGTGCCATTCTGCTCTTCGATAAGTTTCTTGACGATGGCGAGCCCTAAACCATGTCCCCTACCCGCCGTTTCACCAGCCTGTTTGGCCTGATAGTAGGGTTTGAAGATAAACGGGAGTTCAGCTTCAGGGATGCCGATGCCGTCATCGGCAATCTCGATGTCAAGTTTGCAGCCCTCCCTTGACCGTGATGTCCGGGCCTGAAGGAGAATGATCCCTTCGGTTACATACTTGGCCGCATTTTCCAGGAGGTTCATCAGGATCCTGTTTAATCTGGAGGGATCGCCCAAAAGGGTCTCGGGCAATTTGTCATCGGCTACTAATTCAATTACCACAGGCTTTCCTTCCACCAGCATTTCTGCGAATACAGCAGCCTCCTTCAGCAAAGTACCCGGGGAAAATGGCACCTCCACCTTGTTTTCAGGCGCACCTTTCAGACGGGAGTAGACCGCGAGCTCATCGGTAATACCCCTTAGTGTTTCAGAAGCGGACCTGATGTAGGCGACATACTTGCTTTTGCCCGGTGGCAGGGTCGCTTCCTGTAACAAATCTGAAAATCCGAGGATGGTCTGCAGCGGCACCCGAATATCGTGGCTGACCGCAGCTATTAACCCATCAGGATCCCATGTGCTTTGCGGATTTGTGTGTTTTTGTTTTACCGTGCTGCCGGGGACGGGTTTCCAGAGCTGCTCTTCCAGCTGAATCCTGAAATTTCTAAAAGACGATTTAAGCCTTTTCGCTTCTTCAACAGTAAGCTGTTCGAGGGAATACCCCTCCAGCGCCAGTTGAAGATCTTCCAGTTGATCCAGTAAGTCTTTTGATTGTATACCCATCGCAGCGGTTTATCAGATTGGTTTTATCGATGAAATGCATTGTTTGTCTAAAATTCCCGAATTGATCTCCGGAGGACAATTAAATGTTCCCTATCTTTCGAAATTCGTTGTCAAACCCGATTAATTGTAGGTCAAATGAAAACCACCCTGCCTGTTTTATCCTTATTCCTGGTACTTATCTGCCTGATTTCCTGTAAACAAAAAGAGCAATCCATGACGGAATCAAGTCCTGAAGAAGTGGCCCTCGAATGGCACCGTGAGGTCATGACCGTGGATACCCATGTAGACATCAATGTTCGCAACTTTTCAGACAGCGCCAACTATACCCAGCGCCTGAACACCCAGGTCAATCTCCCAAAAATGAATGAAGGCGGGCTGGATGTAGCCTGGTTCATCGTTTATACCGGGCAGGATTCCCTCAATGCCGCCGGGTATGAAAAGGCATCAGCCAATGCAATGGCCAAATTTGAGGCCATCCACAGGCTATGCGAAGAAATTGCCCCTGAGCAAATCGGGCTGGCGATGACGGCAGCCGAAGCAAGGGAGATCTATGAATCAGGAAGGAAAGTAGCCATGATTGGGGTGGAGAATGCCTACCCCATGGCGGAAGACCTGTCCAACTTCAAGAAGTATCACGACATGGGGGCCCGTTATGTATCCCTTGCGCACAACGGACATAGCCAATTCTCCGACTCAAACACAGGAGAAGCAGACAGCGTTTGGCTGCATAATGGTTTAAGTGATCTGGGAAAAGAAGCTGTAAATGAGATGAATAAAGTAGGTATTATGATTGATATCTCCCACCCTTCTAGGGAGGCGGTCATGCAAATGCTAGAATTGTCCAAGGCCCCAATTATCGCCTCGCATTCCTCGGCCAGGGCGTTGTGCAATCACAGCCGCAACCTGGATAATGAACAGTTGCTGAGGCTAAAGGAAAATGGAGGTGTGGTGCAGACAGTTGCCTTCAGCGCCTATCTGAATACGGAAAAGCACGAGGCCCGGGCCGCGTATATGAAAACCCTGCGGGAGGAAGTGGCGGATTCCCTGGGGATTTCCTGGTACGACCGGTCTGCCTTCCGCAACCTGAGTGATGCCGAGCGGGAGGCCTATATGGAGAACTACTACAAGGTCCTTTCCATTGCGGATGGCCTGGCAGAGAATCGAAACGATGCTCCACCGGCGGTTGATGTTGCGGATTTTGTAGACCATATCGATTATATGGTAGAGCTAATTGGCATCGACCATGTGGGGATCAGTTCGGATTTTGATGGAGGTGGTGGGATCCAGGGCTGGTCAGATGCCTCTGAAACCCAAAACGTCACCCTGGAATTGGTCAAAAGGGGTTATACCAAGGCGGAAATATCCAAACTATGGGGTGGAAACCTCCTTCGGGTTTTGGATGAAGTGCAGGAGGTAGCCGCAAGCTGGGATCAGGATTGATCGGAGATTAAACGATCCCGGACGTACTCTACCCGGGTCTTGCCGTGCGGCTTTGGCTTGCCCTCATCATCCAGGTTTACCAGGATCAATTGATCCACGGTCGCTATGGTTTCCCGGGTCATTTTGTTTCGTGCCTCGCATTTGAGGGTAAGGGAAGTGGAACCGAACCTCAAAACTTCAATTCCGATCTCGACGATATCCCCCTGGGTGGCCGAATGCATAAAATTGATCTCTGACATATACTTCAGTACAATCTTCTTATTCTCCAGTTGAATAATACTGTAAAGCGCTGCCTCCTCGGTGATCCAGGCGAGCAGCCGTCCGCCAAAAAGGGTCCCATTGGCATTGAGATCCTCAGGCTTTATCCATTTCCTGGTATGAAAACGCATAGGAGGAAGAATTTATATCAAAGATACGGGGTTATCCGCTGGCGCACAGGACAGAAGACGGTAGCACCTGCATTATTCTCAAATCCTAAAATTTGTTAAGCATAGAATAAACTTTTGCTAAATAGCCTCCCCCTTTATTCGCTTTCCTGTAATTTTAAGTAGACCGTAAATAAACAAGCCATGCAGATCGTTGTTAAATTTTTAATTCTTTTAGCCCTGGTGCTGCTGCAGCACCTGATATAGCCTCTATAGGCTACAGGCAGGAAGCAGGCACAGAGTTTTGCATTAAGAGGAGCATTATTACTTGATATACACAGTTTTAATGTTTACAAATTCACGAATGCCTTCAATGGATAGCTCCCGTCCAAGGCCGGAATCCCTGACCCCTCCGAATGGGAGTCTTGGATCACTCTTCACCAGGGAATTAATAAAAATTGCGCCTTCATCAAAGGATCGTACAAGCCGTTCAATTCGAGGCTGATCTTCTGTGAATACAGAAACACCCAGGCCGTACCTGGAGTCCTGGGCTAGTTTCAGACCCTCCTGTTCTGAGGAAAACGTGCATACGGCGAGAAGCGGACCAAAGGTCTCTTCCCTGAAAACAGGCATCTCACAGGTGACCTTAGAAAGGATCGTAGGTTGAAAAAATACACCTTTCCGCTGCCCCCCGCACTCCAGGACAGCCCCCATCTCCAGGGAAATGCGCATTTGATCTTCCAGTGTTTTTGCCAGATCCTCACGGGCCATCACGCCAATATAGGTCTGCGGATCCGCAGGGTCCCCGCAAATGAGTTGACCCACCTGTTCCACTAAGGCAGGCAGAAAATCCCGCGCAATCGCTTCATGCAGCAGCAGTCGCTTCCCTGCAATACAGCTTTGGCCTGTGTTTTGAAAACGGGCTTCCACACAGGTCTTTAAGGCCTCCCCCATGTCTGCATCCGGAAAAACCAACACGGCATTGTTGCCGCCCAGCTCCATGACCGATTTCTTCAAGTATTTCCCGCAAAGGGAGCCAACAGCTGATCCGGCCCCGGTGCTGCCGGTCAGGGTAACTGCCCGCACCTTTGGAGAGGCGATAACCGCTTCGATTTCAGAGGTATCGATAAAAAGCGTTTGGAAAACGCCCTGGGGAAATCCGGCTTCTTCAAACAATGCCTCCATACGCGCTGCACAAATCCAAACATTCGGGGCGTGTTTCAGGAGGCAGACATTACCCGCGGCCAGGGCCGGGGCAGCAAACCTGAAAACCTGCCAAAAAGGATAATTCCAGGGCATGACGGCCAGCACGGGACCCAGGGGATCGTAACAGACATAGGACCTGGAGGCTTCGGTAGGGACCTCCCTGGGTACCAGGAAGCCTTCGGCCTGCATGGCGTAGAATTTGCATGCCCATGCGCATTTTTCGATCTCAGACCGGGACTGGGCAATGGGTTTCCCGATCTCCTGAGTAATGGTTTCGGCCAGCGATTCTTTTTGCTCGATCAGCAATTCTCCAACCTGTCCCAAAAGACGGGTCCGATCCTCAATGGAACACTCCCTCCACTGAAGAAATGCATCATATGCCCCATCTATCTTTTCGCGGAGGGCATCTCCCGAAATTGTTGGAAACCTGCGCAAAATTTCTCCGGAGAAGGGATTTCTGGATATGCTCATGACTTGCTTTTGAGGGATTTATGATATGATTAAAGATAGGCAATACAACAGGTTTTGGTCCCTGCTCCGCACCCACCCTTTTCGAGCCGTTTTTACTTTGCACCCCCAGGAACGCTGTTTATAACCCCGTTAACAACTTCTGTATCCCCAGGCTACCGCCACAGGGGATTTGGGTAATTTTATACAAACTTTCGTTTATGAGTTCCCGTTCCACCGATCTGATCCGGATCAGGCCGGAGCTTCGCAAAGTCCAGATTGCTGCAGAAGCATCCACCGACGAGTTTTTCCAGAACAACACCCTAAGGCCCGTAATAAAGCTGCAGAATGAGCTTCTGGTGGCGGCTTTCCGGAACTATGTCTTTAAGCACAAAGGGCACTTCTTTGAACTGGGACAGGAGAAAAAGCTGAAGTACATCGAAAATGCCATCCAGAAGGATGTCAAGTTCCGGAATTCCCTGAAGGGGATGATCATAGGCCAGTTCACCCTGGAAGAATACGAACGCTATATCCAGAGTTCCTCGGCCCTGAACAAAAGGATGATGAACATGGTTATCGAACGGCTGAAGGATCAGTTGCAGCTCCTGGAGGTCTCATTGATCCAGTAGGGATTCCCCATTCAGGTTGGTAGTCAGGATTTCGCTCATCAGATCGAAATAGGGCCGTATCGCCTGGAAGGAATCGTCGATCGCCGTGATAAAAGCGGGTGCCAGAACCTCAGAATCCGTAAAAGACCGCGTGAAAATAAATTGCTTTCTTCGGATAAGATCGATGTCCGGGTGCTCCCGATCAAAACCCTTGGGTGCTGTTTTTACGGCCTCGCCCTGCAAATCTCCCCAGACACCTTTTAATTCCCCGGACTCAATCACCCTGCGAAAGGGTCCCGCATCCATTTCCAGCTCTTTGCGAATGCGCAATAGGTCCTCTTTTTCAGGAGCCCAGAAGCCACAGGCAATAAAGGATTCCCCCGGGCGGATACGCAGATAATATCCGCCCCTCCGATCGGCGCCTTCCCGTGAGAACGAAATTGCAAAATGGGGCTTGTAGGGGGTTTTATCATTGGAAAACCGCAAATCCCTGTAAATCCGGAACATTTTTACGCGATCGATCCGATCGTGGACCTGTAGCCTTTGACGCAATCCCTCGGCAAAATCCGAAGCAGTTGCCCGAGCCTGCCCGTAGGCATCCCGGTGGGTTTCAAACCACTCGCGACTGTTATTTTGCCTGAGCCCGGTTAAAAAATCCAGTGCCTGTGCTGTAATGATTGGTGTTTCCATCCGACTTTTAGTTGGAAGAGATATCTTAAATGCCCTAAGAGGTTGGCTTTAAGCTAAAGTTAACGCTTTTGCCGCAGTTCTCCACGCCATATTTGGATACCTTTGAATAGCTTGATTTTAATCCTATGAACAAAGTACAAGTCATTAGCAGCATTGAAAAATGCAAGGCTGAGCCGGCACTTCGGTTTCGCCTCAAACACCTGACAGAATCCTTTACCGATCATTTGTTCCTGACCCTTTTCGACAGTGAAACCCCGGTAGAGGAACAGCTGGAGAGCCTGGAAGATCAGTTTGAAGAACTCCTCCTGCTATGTGGCTGGGAGTCAGACCCGCCCTGCAGAAGGCTGTGGCAATCCTATATGGGAGAGCTCCCCGGGATTTTGCGAAAGCTTAAATTGGATGCGGCGGCCATCGCTGCCTGCGACCCGGCTTCGAATTCCCTGGAAGAGATCTATCTGGCATATCCTGGGTTTTACGCAATTGCCATCTATCGGCTGGCGCATGAGCTGTATTTGCGCGGGGTGCCTAAGGCCCCCAGGCTGATGACCGAATACGCCCATCGCCAAACGGGCGTGGATATCAACCCGGGTGCCACCATTGGGGAATCTTTCTTTATCGATCACGCCACAGGCGTGGTCATTGGAGAGACCACCATTATTCACAACAACGTACGCATTTATCAGGGGGTGACCCTTGGTGCCCTGTATGTGGCCAAGGACCTTCAAAAGGTCAAAAGGCACCCGACCATAGAGGATAATGTGACGATTTACGCAAATGCTACCATCCTAGGTGGGGAAACGATAATCGGGGCGAACTCCGTCATTGGGGGAAATGCCTGGCTCACCGCCTCTGTCCCTCCCAATTCGAAGGTTTACCACAATCCGGAAATCCACATCAAAACCAAGGAGAATGTCCTTTGAGATGCTGAGACTGATTGGCAACACCCCACTGGTTGCGTCTAAAAGCCTTCTTGTAAAGCCTGGTGTCACCCTCTATTTCAAGCTGGAAGGACAGAACCCCGGGGGCAGCGTCAAAGACCGGCCAGCTTTAAATATGATCCGTGCCGCCCTGGAGCGGGGCACCATTGCCAAAGGGAGTCGCCTGATCGAAGCCACCAGCGGCAATACGGGGATCGCCCTGGCTATGATCGCACGCCTGTACGATCTGGAAATAGAACTGGTCATGCCCGAGAATGCCACAAGGGAACGGGTGCAGACGATGAGGGCTTATGGAGCCCGCGTGACCCTGACCCCGGCGGATAAGGGCATTGAAGGCTCACGCGACTATGCCGAAGAAATGGTGCGTAATCGGGGAGACATCATGCTGGATCAATTTTCAAACCCGGACAACTGGAAGGCGCATTACAAGACTACAGGCCCGGAAATCTGGAAAGATACAGGAGGCAAGGTAACTCATTTCGTATCCTCCATGGGGACCACGGGAACCATCATGGGCACCTCTGCCTATTTAAAAGAACAAAACCCGGGAATTCAGATTATCGGGGTGCAGCCGGATGGTGAGTCCAGGATCCCTGGCATTCGCAAATGGCCCAAAGCGTACCTTCCCAAGATATTTGATCCGGACCGCGTAGATCGTATTCTGGAGGTAAGCGAGACGGAGGCCCGAAAGTCTGCCCGCGACCTGGCAGGGCGGGAAGGCATCTTTGCCGGGATGAGCAGTGGTGGAGCCACAGCGGCTGCCCTGCGCCTTGCCGAAAGTCTCCGGGAAGGGGTGATCGTTTCGATTGTTTGTGACCGTGGGGACCGGTACCTTTCCTCAGACCTGTTTGAATAAAAAAAACGCCCACCTGGGGCGCTTTGAATTCACCTCCGGTCCCTATTAAGCAAAGGCTCCTTCAGTCTTTTTCTCCGTAGTTTTCGTCCAGGCATCGAGCATCCAGCTGATCTTTTCGAGTTCCCTGATATAGGTGCCGATCAGGTCCAGGGTACCCTCATCATTAATCCTTTCTGCCTTTGCAACCACCTCAGACATTTGCTGCCTCAGGATGGTATGGCTGTGCAGGAGCAGCTGCACCATTTCGATGTCTTTCAGGTTTGACGGGCTTTCCTCAATGGTGGAGGTTCGGATATAATCGCTCAGATTACTGAGCGGGCGCTGCCTGAGGGTTAGAATGCGTTCCGCGATCTCATCGATCTTGGTTTGTGCATCGGTATACATTTCTTCAAATTTAGCATGCAGATCGAAAAAATTCCTGCCCTGTACATTCCAATGAAAATTCCTCAGGTTTTGGTAGTACATATGATATTCGGCTAACAGGATATTCAGTTCGGCTACTACAGGTTCAAATTTTTCTTCGTTCTGATTTAGATAATTCATAAAGGGTTTTTGTGTTTTTAGGCGTGGCCTGCCAGATCCAACAATAGGTACATCCGTAAACCACTATTTTATATTAATCTTACACTATAGAATATATTATTTATTTATCTAAAAACAAGCATTTTACATATTTTAACTATTCTTAACATGTTTTAATGCTTTCAACCGTGGAATTGCAGAAGAAGGGCTGATATTATCTTGTTTTTCCACGCAATCATAGGCTTTGAATTGCGGTAATTTCTTGGAATAAACCATAGCACAGCATCCAGTCAGTGAGCCCTAAATCCCTGGTTCGGTAAAAACCACTTTCACAAGCTGCAAGCCAGAGGCAGGAACAATTTCGGAAAGCCCGAGTGAAGCTCCTGTTTCCAGCGAGCCTTCCAGTTCACGCGTGGAGAGCGTTCCCCTTCCCAGGGCCAGGAGTGCCGTCATCATTACCCGGACCTGATAGCGCCCAAATCCCGGCCCTCCCACCTCTAAGAAATAGGAGTCCCCGGGAAAAAAGCTGGCGGTAAAATCGGTATTCAACTCCAACCGCGCCTGCACCACCTCCCGTCTTATATGGGTGCTGCCGGAAGGCTGCACGATAAAGCCCCTGAAATTATGGGTGCCTTGAAAACAGGAAGCCGCCTGCATCATGGCCCCTATATCCAGGTCTCCGGGAAAGTATCCCAGGAATGGGGCAGAAAACGGGTGTGGCTTTGCCCCATAGGTGAAATAATACCGGTACGTTTTGTGTTCGCAATCCCTGATGGCATTAAAATCAGTAGTGGCATTTTGCACAGAGGTCAACCGGATATCCGCAGGCAGGTTGTGGTTCATCTCAAGGAGAAAAGCCTTTTTGGAATCAAGCGGGGGCCCCGAAAGGATCAACTGCAACCCGAAATCCAGGGCGGATACCATGGCATCTGTCCGGCCCGCACCTAATAATTTAACCTTTCGGCCCGGCAATACGAATCTCAGCGTTTTCAGCAACATGCCTTCCACGGTTTTCACTTTGGGCTGTTGCTGCCAGCCGCTATAGCGAAACCCGAGAAACTGTATTCGCAGGAGGTACTGGTGTTTATCGGATCCGGACATAGTATGAAGATGTCCCCTAAAAATACGGAAGACTGTAACAAAAATGACAATTAGACCTCTAATAGCCGAGAACCAGAAAGAAACATGCAGAACAACCAGCCAAAGTCAAGAATGGTCATCGTGGATGCCCTGCGGGGTTTCTCCCTCGCAGGGATAGTAATTGTCCATATGGTAGAGAATTATGTCGCGGGCTCTGTACCTGAAGAAGCCATGGCCGTGGCAAACCAGGGGATCCTGGATCAGGTCATCAACGGGTTCATCCTCCTTTTCCTGAGAGGCAAATTCTTTGCATTGTTTTCCTTTCTGTTTGGGTTGAGCTTCTTTATCCAAATGGATTCAGCCAACAGGCGACAGGAGGATTTCAGAGGCAAATTCTTCTGGCGGCTTTGTCTTTTGCTGGGCATTGGCTACCTGCATCATCTCTTCTACCGCGGCGACATTCTTACCATCTATGCCCTGCTGGGTATTTTTCTAATACCCTTCTATCGAATTAAGTCCTCGTGGCTGTTGCTGCTCACGGGGGTTTTGTTTATTGGAATCCCACGAACGCTAATCTTTCTAAGTGATACCGGACTGTGGCTATTCGGTCAGGATCCAATAGACTTCAACGACCCATTGAATAGGGAATATTACAGCATCCTGGAATCCGGCAGTTTGTTAGACGTATTTAAGAACAATGCGATTTTCGGTTACATTATCAAGGCAGAAGCCCAGTTGGGTATATTTGGACGGGCGTACCTGACCTTTGGTTTTTTCTTGCTG
>Ga0272441_10005956_pt1 | contig 20805 bp, 13 predicted proteins | sample SSMProp6N_FD_193582 | JGI IMG/M metagenome (GOLD analysis project Ga0272441, IMG submission 193582) | Marine sediment archaeal communities from Little Sippewissett salt marsh, Falmouth, MA, United States - SSM-Prop-6N | ecosystem: Environmental > Aquatic > Marine > Wetlands > Sediment ...
CTCAGACGGACCTTACACTTTTAGAAAAAGGTTTTCACCTCGTTTATATGGATGTCGCTAACCTCTTTGGTTCTCCCACGGCGGTGAATCATTGGAATGCATTTTACAATTACCTGACCGAACGTCATGGCTTCCATTCACGTGTCGCTCTGGAAGGGATGAGCCGGGGCGGTCTGATCGTTTATAATTGGGCCGGAGCCAATCCTGATAAGGTGGCCTGCATCTACGCCGACAATCCCGTTTGTGACTTCAAGAGCTGGCCCGCCGGCCAGGGTAAAGGAAAATACCATCAAGCCTCCTGGCAAGCATGCTTGAAAGCGTATGGTCTGACGGTCGAGGGGGCTTTGATGTATAAGCGTAATCCGGTTGACAATCTTGAGCCGTTGGCCCGTTCGGTCGTGCCTGTACTGCATGTCTGCGGCACATCCGATACGGTCGTTCCGATGTCGGAAAACTCCGATGTTGTCGAAAAACGCTATAAGAAGCTCGGTGGCAAGATGACCATCATTCGCAAGCCGGGCGTGGACCATCATCCGCACAGCCTTGAGAATCCGAAGCCCATTGCGGACTTCATACTGACCCATACAACGGCCGACTATGACAAGTTCCATTACAACCTTCGGCATGGCCTGACAAATTGCCGCCTCAAATTCCAACGGAACAAGCAAGGCCGTGCGGCTTTTCTTGGCGGTTCTATTACCTATAATTCCGGCTGGCGAAACATGATTTGCCGGTACCTGCAACAACGTTTTCCCCAGACCGAGTTTGATTTTATCGCCGCGGGGATACCTTCAACCGGTTCGACGCCGGGCGCTTTTCGTCTCGTGCGGGACGTCTTCAAAAACGGCCCGGTCGATTTACTTTTCGAGGAAGCCGCTGTCAATGATGCGACCAATGGTGGTACCGATATCGAACAAATTCGTGGTATGGAAGGAATCGTCCGGCAGGCTCGCACGCTCAATCCTGAGATCGATATTATCCTGATGTACTTCGTTGATCCCGAGAAAATGAGAACGTACAATGAAGGTTCCGTGCCGTCCGTGATTCGCAATCATGAAAAGGTGGCCGGGCACTATCAATTGCCTTCACTGGACCTTGCGCTCGAAGTCACTGAGCGAATCAATGCCGGACAGTTCGATTGGCCGAACGATTTTCGCAACCTTCATCCTTCCCCTTTCGGCCAGAACGTATATTTCCGCTCAATGAAACATTTGCTGGATACCATGTGGACTAAACCGTTGCCTGAAAATATTAAACGAACACGCAATTCTATGCCGGCTGCGCCCCTTGATCCGTTCAGTTATTGTCGCGGACGGTATGTGGATATCGGTGAGGCCGAACTTGTCGAAGGTTTTATCTACGACGCTGCCTGGAATCCCAAAGATGGTAAAGGAGTACGCAAAGGTTTTGTTGATGTGCCTGTACTGAAAGCCGATCGGCCCGGTGCGGAGCTCCGACTCAAATTCGAGGGCACCGCCGTTGGTGTTTTTGTCACGTGTGGTCCTGATGCCGGTGTTATCGAATACAGCATCGATAGGTCCCCTTTCCGTCAAATCGACCAGTTCACTCAGTGGAGTTCGAATCTTCACCTGCCCTGGTGTTATGTTCTTGACGCCGAGCTGAGTTCAGGCAGCCACGAGATGGTCCTCAGGACAACCGATAAGAAAAATCCAAAGAGCCGCGGCCATGCGTGTCGTATTGTGTATTTTTTGGCTAATTGAGATCTGAGATAATGTCCAAAAAGATAATAACGATTTTCGGAACGGGTCGTGTTACAGAAGACCAAGCGGTCTATGCGCTGGCGTACGAGACCGGCATGGTGTTGGCCCAGGCGGATTTTACCATTGCCAACGGCGGGTACGGGGGGACGATGCTGGCGTCGGCCCAGGGGGCCGCCCTGGCCGGGGGGGAAGTGATCGGCGTGACCTGTTCGGCATTTAAATCCAGCAGGGCCAATGAGTACGTGACTCGCGAGGTCGTCACCCATTCGCTTGACGAAAGGCTAAAAACGCTCGTCGAATTAGGACGGGCGTATGTCGTGCTTCCGGGCGGAACCGGGACGTTGCTGGAGCTGGCCAAGGTCTGGGAATTAAAAAACAAAGGCTTTCTGAAGGCGGATCGACCGATTATACTGATAGGCGGATTTTGGAAGCCGCTGGTTGATCTGGTGGCGACGGACGATGCCGACAGCCGCCGGTATGTTAAGTTAACGGACGATGCGAGTCGAGTCGTTGAAATAATAGGTGAACGATGAGTAGGCTTTTAAGCCCCTTAGTTTTTGGTATTCTGATGGGTGGTGTTACATGGGCTGGTTTTAGCCCGGAGACGATGCCTGAACCCATGTTACTGCGGGACGGCTTTGCCCTGGTCGGCGTGGATGGCAAACTCGTCGGCGCCGATAGCAATGATGTGTGGTTTTTTGAATTGAGCGAGGACGTGAACGACTATCGGACCGTGGCCAAGGCGGGGACGAGGTTGGAGTTGCTTGCGTCCTCGACGCTTGAGCGGATGGTTGCCGATGCCGAAACGCGCTCGTCGCCGGCCTACCGGCTCTGGAATGCCGAAGTCACCAGGTACAAGGGCAGGAACTTCCTATTTCCGCGATACTTTCTGCCGCTCCGAAAGACAGAGGACAGAAGACAGAAGACAGAGGACGGAAAAGAAGAGACCGAAGATGAATCTCAGATTTCGGATCCTAATACGTCAGAGGTCGCCGTTGACGAACCGAACGATGTCTTGGCCGTGCCTCCGGAGATCATCGAGAGGCTTAAGGCCCGGCGGAAAAGACCTACCACGACACGTCTTCGGCACGTCACGGACAGCAACGACGTTCCGGGGGGCGCATCCGGATCGGATGCCCGGTCTTATGAACGCGGCGCCGATTCGGTTTTCGTGGACAGGACGGGTTTTTTGGTCGAGCGGGATGATGACGGACTTGTTTTTGTGCCGGATGCTCTCGGCCGGAATGTTCAAGGGCTTGCTCTGCGCCTGTTGCCGGGCGAAATTCTGGAGCTTACCGAGCGCAGTCAATCGTTTGATCTCGAGCCGTTGCGATTCAAAGTCGCGGGGATTCTTACGGAATATCAAGGCGAAAAGTATCTGTTGCTGCACAAAGCCACACGGGCTTACAGTCACGGCAACTTCGGAAGATAAAGGAGACAAGCGTGCCCCAGGAACTCGACCGTATTCTCATGTGCTCATCCCGTCCCGGTTTTGAGAAGAAGATGGAACGCTTTCGCTCGGCCATGGCCCGGGCGGCACGGCTTGACGACGAGGAAGGCCGGGAGAGCCAGCAGGTCGTTGATATTCTTCGCAATGTAGTCGATTGTGGCGATAAGGCCGTCGCGGAATACACGGAAAAATTCGACGGGGTGAAACTCAAGCCCGAGCAGTTCCGGGTGAGTCAGGACGAATTGGACAGGGCCAACCAGGAAATCAATCAGGACATTCTGCTTTGCCTGCGTGAGGCGATTGAGAACGTGCGGGCGTACCAGAAAGACGTCCTGATCGATACGGGCAACGCGCCGCGGGGGATTCGTTACACGCCCATTCGACGAGTTGGCGTCTGCGTGCCGGGGGCCTCGGCGCCGCTGCCTTCGACGGTCATTATGACGGCGGTGCCGGCCCAGGTGGCCGGGGTGAAGGAGATCGCGGTGGTCTCACCGCCGAGGCACAACGGGAGCATCCATCCGGTGATTCTGGCGGTCTGCTGCGAATTGGGAATCAACGAGGTGTACCGTATCGGCGGGGCGCAGGCCGTGGCGGCTTTAGCGGTGGGAACCGAGGCGATCCCGAGGGTTGATAAGATCGTCGGTCCCGGCAATAAGTGGGTCCAGGCGGCGAAAAGGCAGGTCGCCGGCGATTATTGCGGGATCGATTCGATCGCCGGGCCGAGCGAGGTTCTGATCATTGCCAACGAGCAGGCCAACCCGGCGTGGATTGCCGCCGATATGCTCAGCCAGGCGGAACACGCCGCCGACAGCAGCGCCATCGTGATTACCGATTCCCAGACGCTCGCGGAAGACGTCCTCAAGGAGCTCAAGCAACAGGTGAAGGGATTGCCAAGAACCAAAGCGGCTAAAGAATCCCTGAAAAAGTACAGCGCGATTGTGGTTGTGGAAGATATGAATAAGGTGATTGAGATGGCGGATGATTTCGCATCGGAACACGTGGAGGTCCAGTGCGGCGGTCAATCCCGCCTGATTGCCGATCGCGTCACCAACGCCGGGGCGATCTTCGTTGGCTCCTACAGCCCGGTAGCCGTCGGGGATTATTGGGCCGGGCCGAGCCATACTTTGCCGACCGGCTCGCGTGCGAAATTCGCCAGCGCGCTGACGAGCAATGACTTCCTCAAGTCGATCAGCGTGATCGAATACGATCAGGAAATGCTGGCCACCAGCGCCGACGATATCATTCGACTGGCGGAGGTCGAAGGACTGAACGCCCACGCCAGAAGCATCCGAATCCGCCAGCAGGATTAATCTCGTGGCGAGGGCGTCTCGCCCTTGTATCGCGGATGGGAATATATGTTTAACGAAGAAAAAGACCCTCAAAAGACTCATGCAGTCTTCAGAGGGCCGATTACGGAATTCCTAACAGCGACTTGAGCGGCGGCGCCTTCCAGGAGCAGCCCGCGCCGTCCGCGCCAAGCCGGAGTTAGGCTGCTTTCCAAACGTTTAATACTACTGACTATGGACCAACTTTGCTCCGAATACAATTGATCCTATATCAGCCGCACGACCAATTACACCTCAGTTGGCTTTTCGTTACGGAGCCAATCGATACAGCCGAATGTCATCAACGTACAATGTACCACTGGCACTAATGTCATCAATCCCAATACTCAGCTTTGTGATATTCTGCAGGTCCACGCCAAGCGATGCAAGGTCGATACTCCACTGCGTCCATTGTTGTTTCGCTATGTCAGCAGCATCGCCGCCATAGACCACCTTGGAGCCGTTGACCTTCACATACAACTGTCCGGTATTGCCCTCAGTGCCATAGAAGAACAACACTAATGTCGTAGCGCCAGCCACAGTCCAATTCTGCGTAGCAGCAAAAGTGCGTTCTGCCTCTGAATATGCTGCGGTACCGGTGTTGCCATAGAAGAACGGCATTGACTGATTATCGCCATGAACGATAGTTCGCTCGCAGAAAGGAGCATTTTCATAACCAACGAGAGAGCCGTTCGTCGGGATCTCGTATCCATCGAGCCACGTGTTAAATATCCTGTTGCTCTCGGGGTCCTCAGGGTTGAGGTCATTGTAGCTCTCAAAATCGTCCACGACAAGGAACTGGCGTGTCGTAAAGTTCCAGAGGTCGCCGTCCCATGTTGTGGGGGTCTCAGCCATATTGACCTCATTAATCTTCCAGAATAAATCTGGCCTAAATCGAGCGATAAGGGACCATAGCTCGCCTCGGTCACGCTAATCACAGGTGCATGACCATCTATGACAGCCTGCGCGTCGGTGCTGAGGTGCACATCGTGTTGGGCCGCCTCTCTTCCGGCATTCCAGCCAAGGGTCACACCCACATCCACATCTGTTGCACCGGATTCTGGGCTGGGTTCTGTTGCATGGATGGGTATGTAAAAGAAACGGACCTCACTGAGACTATATTGGGGTAGCATGTCTCCCCAGTTGCTGTTAGCGGTGAGTCTGACGAACTTTGCTGCTACGTCGCCAAAATCAACCGTGGTGTTGTGGGCATAACCACCTGTTCCCGGCGCTTGCGCAAATTCATGGGTAGTCCCCAACGCCGTGTAGTCGAAGCCGTTGGTCGAGTATTCAATGGAAACGTCTTTGATTCCTAAACCGACCACTTGCTCCAAACTTTGATTCGAGTTCCACACCCACATCTCATGAAGTTTGTAGACTTTGTTGAACTGAAATTCGATCCAGGCCGGCTGCGGCCCCGTGGTACTACTCAGCCACATATTCGTCTCCACCGTTGAGTGCAGGTCGTTAGCATCCAGTCCCGAGCCGTTGACGGTATTTTCAGGCCCTTTAGCTGCATCGCTGCTTGAAGCTGTAGCTATTATATTCGCGCCATCAATAGGATAGCCAACAGGCTCAGTGCTAAAGCTCCAGACTTCTCCTGGGAATACCGTCGAGTCCGGCGGGGCGTTGACCTCATCGACGCGCCAGTAGTAAGTCGTGCCGAAATCAAGGCGTTGGGGCGGAGTATAGCTATTGGCATCCTGAGTGATTCCATCGATGCCGTCGTTGACGTCGCTAAAGTTCTCGCTAAAGTAAACTTTGTGCCCATTGGTTGGGGGCGCATATTGTCCCGGCGCCCAGCTAAGGACCACATCTCGCGGAACATCTGTGGCTTTATCAGCAGGGCTTGGGTCAGAGGCTTCCTGTGAGACCACGACAAAAGCAGAAGTAATAAACGCCACGTCATCCAAATTCGTCCAACCAGCAAGATCGAAATTGACATTCACAATACCTTCACCCCGAGGCGCGACAAATCCGAAAAACGTATCCAGGGAATGACCGGGAGCGCCCATAGGCATGTCCGCGGTCGCCGTTACCGTGCCGCCGCCACTGAAGGTTGCGGTCACCTGAGGATTCAACTCACGATTGTCTCGATAAAGCAACGTCCCGGCGAAATACGTGACCACCTCACCCGGCGAACCGCCGGTAACTGGGCTGATATCGAACACCCAGTCCTCCGGGGAATCAGCGTTCGAAAAGCGGCCATCTCCCGACGTTGGTAAGCGATTGCCGCTGCTTCCACCCGACCCGTGGGTGAGATTGCCGGTGGTGTCGGTGAAGGTTACAGACTTGGCTCTGCTGACTCCGAAGTTGGCAATTATGGCTGAACCATCCCTACTTCCTCTTGCTCCTTCGGCATCCACCACACCGCCGGCATCTGCGTCGAAGGCGGGACCAATCAGAGCCTGAAATGTTTCCAGATCGATAATGTTTTCGGGACCGGCGTTGCCCGTATGGCTAACGTATACGCCGCTTTGATCCACCTGATTGTGGTGGGGATCATCATCCGGGTCGTAAACGCCTACGGTGTCGAAATCGGCTTGTGCTACTCCACCGAGGGCCAGCATAAAACCGACAACCACCATGGAAACCGAATAAATCAACTTCTTACACATAATAGCCCTCCTTCAAAAATTTAATATTAGGATGTTAATTGAACCGGGATTTCCCATAGACACTTCACGGAAGTACTCCTGCATGCCACAAGTCCTATAATACAAAGATTTCATCTCAATTTCAACAATATTCTGGCGGAATCAGCGAGTTTGCCTGCGAAAAAGACCCGTTGGAATAGAAGTCGAATCTCTTTCTGAGAAGTCACACGTCCCAGTTGAGCTTCTCTTCGTAGCGATGGTAGAACCATCCTAACAGATGCGCCACGACCATCAGCAGATAGACGCCCGCGAGCCAGGTGATAAAGAAACTCAGGGACGACGCGTACGGATTGGCGACGTTGGTGACGATGATGACACCCACCGCGGCGAACGTGAGAATCATCGCGAGGTACGGCAGCAACGTGCTGAAGATCGAGCCGATCACGAGCACGGGATTCAGGCCCCGTAATGTCTCGTAGATGGCGATGCCGATAAAACCCATCGGAAGAAAGAACGATCCCAAAACGAACAGAGACCAGAAGATGGTGTCTGCTCTTTTGGTCACATTTAGATAAATGATCGCCGGCATCAGATAAAGTACGATGCACAACGCCACCCGAAAGGTATTCCCGAACATCTCCCACAGACCCGGATTGTAGCCCTTTGTCTCCACGGCTCGGACCCCGCCGGCGGCGCTGCCGCGGATACATTCGCATAAATACCAGCACAGATACATATAAATGACGATCCGCGCAATGATACCGAGCCCAAACATAAGCCCGAAGAAAGCGAGACAAGGTAAAAACTGGCGGGAGGCTTCGCCGAGATAAAGCACGGTGACCCTGAAGAAAAAGCGCGTCAAGACGATGATGGCAAGAACGGACAAGCCCGACAGGCTCGTCGGAAAGAGAAAAATGTCGAGAATCCACGGCAGCTTGCGCTCCGTGACGACCGTCGGTTTCTGTTTGAACTCTCTGATGCTGCCGATCTGTAACTGTTCAAATTGCTCTTCAGACTCATCCACGTCTTTGTCCGGTTGAACCGAGGCTTCCACTTGTTTTACGGGCGTCACCGGCAATGGAACGGCTGTAAAGGCGCTGCAATGAGGACAGGGTATGAGTTTTCCTCTTGAGCTTTCCGGTTCTTCTATTGGCTGGTTGCACGTCGTACACACAAATCGAATGATGCCGGGGCTGCCGGCGGGCTCTGTTAATCGAGTGGGTATCTCAAGGATGAACTTGCACGTGGGGCATTTGACTTTCTTGCCGGCATAGGTCTTGGGCACGTTTATTTTTTGGCCGCAGTTTTCGCACGTTAGCTCGATAGTAGCGGACTCCGCCGGGACAATAAAAACCGTACCACATTCCGGGCACTTTCCGTGCTTGCCCGCGTGTTTGTCCCGGACGCTGATCTTATAACCACATTGTTCACAGCAAAATCGGATCATACAGTCTTTCCGTTTTTGAGTCACACTCCAAAAATTGTTATTAGCCTATATACCCCAGTCCAGTTTATCCTTATACCACCAGTAAAACCAGCCCAAACGGTGCGCCAGGACGAAGGCCAAGTAGATTTCGATAAATCGCCGGACAAATATCCAGACCGGAAGCCTCGGTGAGACTTCCACGATGAACACACTCACAGCGAAGAAGAACAAGACCAATCCACAGTATGGTAAAAACGTACGACATATCGACCGGATAACTAACAAAGGATTCAGCGCATTAAATGAGTCAAACATGACGCCGGCCAAGAATGACATGGGCAGAAAGAAGATGCCGTAGCTCGCCAGCAGCCAGAACCATACATCGGTCCGCTGGGTAAGAATATAATACACAGCGATCGGCCAAAAACAGACAGCAGCGCAGCCAAGAAGCACAATAACTTGCGAGATGAGATCGCCCACGTCGAATGTGTTTGCGATTGGAACGTCGGATGCGCGCCTGTGGCCCCGGGAGCTGTCGATAATACAATGTGCGACATAGTAGCACACGTAGCATCCGAAGACAATGTAAAAAGGCGCCGTCAAAAGGAGGATGATATAAGGAGTTCCGAATTGAAGGAAGGGACTCAGGAATGCAGCTAATATGTCAACCAGGAATGAAACCAATCGTGGCAGGAACACGAAAACGGCGAGGTTGACCATGCCGGAGGCGTTCAGCGGATAGAGGAAAGCGTCAATAACCCAGGGCAGCTTACACTCATCAGCTAAAGGTGGTTCTTCCTTAAGTATTTTCATGGTGATAACCTTTACACTTCCCAATTAAGCTTCTCCTGATGCCGCCAGTAGAAGCGACCGATCAAGTGGGCAATCACAAAAGCGATATAAATATAAAGCCCATTGAATATCCACCCTACGATCAGCGTAAGGATACCGGGCGGCTGGGGCCGTTGGCCTGGGGATCGTTGGGCATTACCCGGTTCCAAGTCCGGCAGGGCGCTGAAGGCCAAAATGATCGCGACGATAAGCAATACGAGCCAGATATATTGAACAAAGGTGCTAAATATGGAACTGATCAGCAAGATGGGATTGAGGCCGCGGATGGAGTCGAACATGATACAGGCCAACAAGCCCATCGGAAAGAAGAAAGCCGCAAAGGCCAGGAGCAGCCAGAAGATGACGTTGGTTTTTCCAGTAAAGATATGATAAAAGACAAACGGTCCTAAGAGGATGAGATAGCAACCGATGATATGCAGCGCTTGCGACCACATGTCGCCCAAGTCGCTCATTGCGAAGACTTCCGGGGCGCGGGTGCCGCCTTTGGCGCTGTCACGAACGCATTCAGTGATAAACCAGCACAGATAAAGTCCAATGAGAACATTCAAAAGAAAGCCCAGCAGGCCGACCCCGATGCCTAAAGGCCCCATCAATGTCCCGATGATGTCTATCAAAAGCGGGATGGCCACAAAGATCAGAAGGTGGATCAATCCCGACGGGCTCGTCGGATAGAGGAAAATGTCGATGTACCAAGGCAATTTGCGCTCGCCGATGGACTCTTCTCCTTTGGGTTGTTCTTCTTCCAATTCGAGTTCACTGACAGTGGCTTTTTCGGATTCGCTCGTTTGGCCGGCGGGTTGGTCTTTGAGCCTGTATTCTTTCGGGACGTCCAGAAGCGTCAACGCCCCGGTGGAAAATTTTCTATCGGGCAGGGGACTTTGCGTTTCGGGAGATACGTCGATGTCTACCGCCGGAACGATGAACCGCTCCTTGCAGTTTGGGCACTGGACTTTTTTGCCCGCGTGCGTCTTGGGGACGCTGATTTTCCGCTCGCAGTTTTGGCATTGAAACGTGAAGACGGTCGATTTGGTCGGTATGACAATGAGTGTACCGCATTCCGGGCACTTGCCTCGCTTGCCTGCGTGTTTGTCCTGGACGCTGATTTTGCGACCGCAATGTTCACAGCAAAACCGGATCATACGAGCTGCTCCCTCCCACATCATCCCATCCCTGGTTACTGCTATGTTATTCGTTCTGCGACCTTGTCGTCCCGACTTTGCCAGGATCCAGGAACGACGACATTCGGCCACCTTATTCAGTAAGACGCTTCAGAGACGACTTTCTTCAATCTGTATGGTGTCAGGTGCTGAGCTTCTGCTTGATTATATCGGCTGCTTTGGCGAGGGCCTCGTCGATCTTTTTTGGATTTTTCCCGCCGGCCTGGGCCATTTGCGGCCGGCCGCCTCCGCCGCCGTCAACAATGGGCGCGATTTCTTTGACGACGTCACCTGCCTTGAGACCCTTGCCAACCAGGTCGTCGGTCATTCCCGCCAGCAGCGTGACTTTGCCGTCGTCTGCAAAGCCCAGCACGATCGCGGCGGATTTGGCCTTCTTTTTGAGCATGTCAATCGCCTCGCGCGCCAGGTCGATAGAAGTCGTTGAGAGCCGTCCGACTACGATGGATGTTTCGCCGATCTTCTCGCAACTTTCAAGAAGCTTTCTGGCCTCGGCGAGCGAATCGGAGCCCGACTGGCGGGAGGCGGCTTTGAGGTCCTTGGCGAGCTTTTTATTGTCCTTCATCAACTGGCCGACCCGCTCGACCAGTGCTTCGGATGGGACCTTCAGTGTTTGCGAAAGCTCATCGACAATGTCGCTGGCCTTTTCGAGATAGTCGGTCAGCGCCGCGCCGGTCAGCGCCGTAATCCGGCGAACGCCCGCTGAGATGCTTTCTTCCTTGATGATCTTGAAGCCGCCGATGGAGCCGAGCCGGTCCACGTGCGTTCCGCCGCAAAATTCCCGACTAAAGGCGTCTGTAATTCGGTTCTCATCCTCGGCGCCGACGGCTACGACGCGAACCTCGTTTCCGTATTTCTCTCCGAACAGCGCCATCGCTCCGAGCTTTTGGGCCTGTTCTATCGGCATGACCGTCCATGCCACGGGTAAATCGGCGGCGATCTTTTCTCTGACCAGCTTCTCGACATCCTTCAATTGCTCGGCGGTCGGCGCCTTGGGGTGCGTAAAGTCGAATCGTAAATAGTCCGGCCCGACGTAGCTGCCCTGCTGGGCGACGGATTTGCCGAGCACGCTCTGCAAGGCCCATTGGAGCAAATGCGTAGCCGTATGATTCTTTTTCGTCGCGGCCCGGTCCTTACTGACGATCGCCTGCATTTTTTGACCGATCTCGAAGGCGCCCTCGGCGACCTTGCCCTGATGGACGATGCAGTTGGCGATTTTTATCGTTGTCTCCACAACGAACCGCGCCGCGTCGGATTCGATCAGTCCGCAATCGCCGACCTGCCCTCCCGCTTCGGCGTAGAAGCATGTCCGGTCCAGAACGATCCCCACCCGGGCGCCGGCTTCAATTCGGCCCGACTTTTTGAAGCCTTCCTCATCGATGAAACCGACGATTGTTGCCTCGCATTGGTCCGTGCGATATTTATGAAGGTCTTCCGTTTCGGGCAGAACCTGGCCGCTGACTTTGTCTGTTATGGACAGTGAATCCTTCGCCAGAGCCGCTCGGGCGCGCTGTCTTTGCTGTTCCATGAATTTTTCGAATTTTTCCGTATCGACTTTCAAGCCGCGTTCGGCGGCCATAAGCTGTGTCAAGTCCAGTGGGAAACCATACGTGTCATAAAGCTGGAAGGCATCCTCGCCGTTGATGACTTCATCCTTCGATTCCTCGGCGCGCTGGGCGGCGGCATTGAAGATTTGGATCCCCCGGTCGAGCGTTCTGCCGAAGCCAGCCTCTTCGGATTCGATGACTGTTGAGACGTAGTCGGCTCTTGCCTTTATCTCGACGAACGCCTCGCCCATGAAATCGACAACGACCGGCACGAGCTTGTAGAGAAACGGCTCGCGCATTCCCAGTTCCCTGCCGAACCTTGCGGCCCGGCGGAGGATTCGACGAATCACGTAGCCTCGTCCCTCGTTCGAGGGTGTCGCGCCGTCGGTGATGGCAAAAACGAGGGCGCGAATATGGTCGGCGATCACTCGGAAGGCGTTGTCGGTTTTGCTGCCGAGTTGTGAGGTGTAGGTGTGACCGGTCATGTCGGCGGTGAAATCGATAATGGGCATGAACAAGTCCGTGTCGTAGTTGCTCGTCTTGTTTTGCATCACGGCCACGATCCGTTCCAGGCCCGCGCCGGTGTCCACGTATTTGGCCGGGAGCGGCACGAGCTTGCCGCCGGGCTGCCGATTGAATTGTATGAAAACAAGGTTCCACAGCTCGATGTATCGGGCGCAGCCGGCGTTGACCTTACATTCGTGACCCGGGACGTCTTTCATGTCGCACCGGTCCGGCCCGAGGTCGATATGGATTTCGCTGCAAGGCCCGCAGGGACCCGTCTCGCCCATTTCCCAGAAATTGTCTTTCTTACTGCATGCTAAAACTTTTTCGGCCGGCAGCGGAGTGACTTTCGGCCAGAGCTTGGCGGCCTCGTCATCCGAGGGCAGACCGTCGGCCTGGTCGCCGGCAAAGACCGTGGCCCACAAGCGGTCCGCCTCGATGCCCCAGACCTTCGTGAGCAGCTCCCATGCCCACGCGATCGAATCGGCCTTGAAGTAGTCGTCGAACGACCAGTTGCCGAGCATCTCGAAAAATGTGTGGTGGTAGGTATCCTTGCCCACCTCCTCGAGGTCGTTGTGCTTACCGCTGACGCGCAGGCATTTTTGACTGTTGGCCACGCGTGGATGTTCGGCGGGCGCCAGGCCGAGGAAGATGTCCTTGAACTGGTTCATTCCCGCGTTGGCAAAGAGCAGGGTCTCATCCCCGATCGGAACGATGGGCGAGCTGGGGACGAACGCGTGGTCCTTGCTTTTGAAAAAGTCGATGAACTCACTTCTGATTTGCTTTGCGTTTTTCATATTCAAGTCGAGAATTAAATTACGTTCCAAAATCTAAAAACGATACAAGCTGTCATTCCCGCGAAAGCGGGAATCCACTGAAGCCATTACGTTCCTGGAACCCTGCTTTCGCAGGGATGACAACGAAAGAATCGATCCGTGCGAGTCACTTTATGTCTTGTTTCGTACTTACACAAGGCCCTTGGCCGCGAGGACCTTGTCCTTGATTTCTATGCAAAGGTCTTTGTTTTCGGTCAAAAATTTCTTGGCGTTTTCCCGGCCCTGACCGAGGCGCATGTCACCGTAGTTCATCCATGCGCCGCTTCGATCGACAACCTGGCAGGCGGTCGCCAAATCGAGCAGATCGCCCTCGTAGCTGATCCCGCTGTCGAACATGATATCAAACTCGGTATCGCGGAACGGCGGCGCGATCTTGTTCTTCACCACCCGGGCCCGGACCCGGGAGCCGACGGCGCCGGTGGCGTCCTTGATGGTGGATATTCGCCTCAGGTCGATGCGCACCGAGCTGTAGAACTTCAGGGCCCTGCCGCCGGTGGTGGTTTCGGGATTGCCGAACATCACGCCGATCTTCATGCGGATTTGATTGATGAAAACAAGCGCGGTCTTGCTCCTATTAATGACACTAGTAAGCTTCCGCATTGCCTGGCTCATTAATCTCGCCTGCAGGCCCATGTGGCTGTCGCCCATCTCGCCTTCGATCTCCGCCTTCGGCGTCAGTGCGGCGACCGAGTCCACGACGATCACGTCCACGGAGTTGGAGCTGATGAGCATCTCCGCAATTTCGAGCGCCTGCTCGCCGGTATCGGGCTGGCTGACCAGCAATCCGCTGACATCGACGCCCAGCCTTTTGGCCCAGGTGGTATCCAGGGCGTGCTCGGCGTCGATAAACGCCGCCACGCCGCCGGACCGCTGGGCGTTGGCGATAATGTGAAGGGCGAGAGTTGTTTTGCCGGACGACTCCGGCCCAAACAGCTCGGTGACTCGGCCGCGCGGAATGCCCACACCGCCCAGCGCGATGTCCAGGGATAACGAGCCCGTGTTGATCCCCTCGATTTTGGCGTACAGGTGCTCGTCCATCTGCATGATGGCGCCCTGGCCGTACTGCTTTTCGATCTGTGCAATAACGCGTTGCAGCGCATCCTGCTTGCCCGTCGGTTTCGACGTCGTATCGGCTTTTTTTGTCTTTGCCATTTTTGCTCGTCTCCTTTTCCGCATAAGTTGAAAACTGAAAGTTAGAAGCTCAAAATGATAAGTTCAAATTCAGAACTTACCTCTTGCTTTTGCATTATTAGTTTTACGCTTTTAGCTTAATGTGTAGTTTCCCAACGGGGTATAGATCGGGCCTTGCGGCGTCAGCTCGCTCTGAAAGACCGTCATCGCGTCCGCCGGCATCGTTCCGAGATGAAGGTTTGCGTATTCCTTCACCATTTGCGCCAGCTTGAAACCCGCCTTGGCGTTCCTGATCCGGCACAGCGTCAGATGGGCGGAGAACTTTCTGGCCTCTCGGGGCCAGCCGGCGGATTCCAGTTGGCGTTCGAGGTCCGCCTGCAATTGGAAAAGCGTCTCGCAATGCTGTCCGGCCCCGATCCAGAGCACCCTGGCGCTTCGTCCACCGAAAGAGCCAACCGTTTCGATGTCCACGTCGAAGCTCTTGTGCCGACTCGCAACGTCCCCGGTTATATTACAGACGTCGACGGTTTGCTCATCCTTAATCTCACCCAGAAACTTTAGCGTTAAATGGATCGATTCGGGCTTGACCCACTTGACGTCCCCTTTTCGGACGTCCGCCTTGCCGCGCAGCTCCTCTTGCAGATGGCTCAGGCCTTTTCTGGTTTGCTCGTCAATGTCTATCGCTATGAAGCACCGCATTTTATTTTCAAGTTTTCATTTCTGTCAAATTCATCTGTATAGTCCGTAAGGGTGGCAGCCTCAAGCGAAGCTTGGGGATGGCTTGTCACTCACCATCCCCATCCCTAAGGGATGAGGCTGCCACCCTGTCATTAAAATCTTGTTGTGTTCCGCAGCATGTCCAATCTTTTGTCGATGTTTGCACGGTTTGTGCTCGCCAATCCGTTCAATGAAAAATCGGTAATCGCGAATGAGGCGACCACGGTGCCGAAAGCGATCGCGGTCTTAAGCGTCTCGAAATCCGTCTTGCCGCTCTTTGCCAGGTAGCCCATGAGTCCGCCGGCAAAACAATCGCCGGCACCCGTGGGATCCTTGACCTCGTCGGCGGGATAGGCGGGCAGAATAAAAATGTCGCCGTTGGCGTTGCATAAAATCGAGCCCGATTCTCCTTTTTTAATAACGATCAGGTTCATACCCATATCGAGGATCTTCCGGGCGGCTATGATAAGATTGAATTCATCTGCCAGCATCCGCACTTCGTCTTCATTGATGATCAGGCAATCAATTTTTTTCAGCAGGGTTTTCAGATCGGTCAGATGGTTCTGAATCCAGAGGTTCATCGTATCGGCGGCGACAAAGGTCGGTTTTTCAACCTGCTCGAGCAGTCCGAGCTGAATGGCCGGCGCCGTATTGGCGAGAAAAACATATTCGCTGTCCTTGAAGGCTTCGGGCACCTTCGGCGGCGCTTCGGCTAAGACATTCAGCTCCGTTCGCTCTGTCGTTCGGTCATCCATGTTTTCATGATACAGACCGGTCCAGCGGAAGGTCTTGCTCTGCGCCCTGGTTTCCATACCCGTCAGGTCAACATCTCTTCCGGCAAAAACTTCGGCCAGGTTGAAAGAGAAATCATCTCCGACGACGCCGACGAGTCTGACCGGCGAAAAGAAGCTGGCCGCCATACTGAAGTAAACCGCTGCACCCCCGAGGCAGTCTTCACTGATGCCGTGAGGTGTTTTAATCGTGTCGATGGCTATCGTGCCTGTGACTAATAGTGACATCTTTACGCTTGTCCTCCTTGAATCTGCATTTCGAATGTTTGTAAGGTATGATCAATTCTCTTTAGCGTGTTGCCTTTTCCCAACATCTGAACGGAATCGAAGATCGGCAGGCTGATGGTCGTTCCGCACAGCGCCACGCGAAGTGGCTGGGCGATTTTCCCCAGGCCGACCCGCTTTTCTTCCGCTAAGCCGCGAAGCATTTCTTCGACGGCCTGCTCGGAAAGCTCGTCCATTGCGGCCAACCTGTTGCGCACCGTGGCCAGATTCGCAAGGCCGTTGCTTTTGAGCAGGACTTTTTTGACGGCTTTGTTGTCGTATTCAATCTTGTCGTTATCGACGAAGAGGAACCTGCATTTTCTCTCGATATCCGCCAGTGTCCGCGCCCCTTCGCACAGCTTAATGATTCTTGTCAACCTCTCGTCGTTTGCCGAGGTCACCGGTGACTCGATCACTTTAATGTAATCCTTGAAGTGTTGAAGGAGCTTCTGCTCAGGAATCATCTTCATGTGCTCGGTATTGAAGGCGATCAATTTTCGGCGGTCGAAAAGGCTGTTCGATTTGGTCAGCCGGGAAAGATCGAACGCCTGAATCAACTCGTCGGTCGGCATGATCTCTCGATTATCGCCCGGATTCCAACCGAGGAGCGCGAGGAAGTTCACCATGGTCTCGGGCAGGTAGCCGCTCTTGAAGAAATCGACGATGTTAATCTCTGGCAGCGAGACACCGAGGCGTTTGGCCATGGCATCGATACTGGGCATGTCCGGCGTGGTTTTGCCTTTGATAAAAGCATCGAGTTCGTCCGGATCGATATCACCGGCCTCGGCAAGTGTTTCAACGTCGATGTCGGTCTTCGCTTTGATAGTATCACGAAGGGCTTTGGGCCGCTCGCGTTTGGAGAGCTTGCCGCCGGAGTCGCTGATTGTAACGGACATGTGGGCGTATTTCGGAAGCGGCGCATCCGGGAACAAGGCCAGCCACAAGCTCTGCTGGCCCGGCGTGTTGTTGAGGTGCTCCTGGCCGCGAATGATGTGTGTGACGTTCATCAAACGGTCGTCCACGACGCACGCGAAGTTGTACGTCGGAAAGCCGTCACTTTTTTGTATGATAAAATCGCTTATTTCATCGGGCGCAAAAGTAATCTCCCCGCGGACTACATCTTGTACAACAATGGGATTTTCCCGGGGCATCGCGAAACGGACCGTTACGGGCCGGCCGTTGGCGCGGGCTGTTTCGGTGTCTTCGGCGCTGGGAAACGTCTCGGGACGGGGATAAAATAACGCTTTCTTCTGGGCCTCCGCCTCTTTGCGGAGCACATCGAGCTGCTCGGGCGTCTCGAAGCAATAGTAGGCTTTTCCTTCGTCCAGCAACTTCTGTATGTATTTGTCGTAAATGGCCTTACGTTGGGATTGAAGGTAAGGCCCGTTGGGTCCGCCGACTTCGGGGCCTTCGTCCCACTGGATACCGAGCCATGTGAGGTCGTCCATCACCTGCTTCGCGGCGGTCGGCGTATTTCGCTTCTGGTCCGTGTCTTCGATCCGAAGAATGAACGTACCGCCCGTTCGCCGGGCCCAGAGCCAGTTAAAAAGGGCGGTCCTGGCCCCCCCGACGTGCAAATACCCCGTCGGCGACGGTGCAAAACGCGTTACCACCTTCTCCGGCATAATGTACCATTCCTTGATATAGATACGAAATTACGAAAAATTCCACTCTACGCAAACGCGTGTACATTGTCAAGCACGAGTCCGACCGAATCGGATTGGATGCGAATGTCCATTGACCTCATATCATCCGACAATTTTTGCTGTTCCTGGCCTAAGAAAGCCGAAGATATAGTGGGGGCAATCCTGTGTGATTGCCCTGATAATTCTTACGGCCGAGTCCATAAGGCTTACCAATGCATTGAATATTAACATATTAGGTTGTCGTTATGATCGCTGCGGCAAGAAACAATCCGGTGGCCGATAGTATCGCCATGGTCGTCGTTCTTTTAATGGCCGTGGGGACGGTCTTTGTCTTTTCGGCCGGCGCGAATATCGCTCAGGAAATCGACTTTCAAAAGTTTTACAGCTACCCCGGCCTTCGGCAGCTTCTGTTCTTCCCATTGGCGTGTCTGCTTATGTACGGTGTCTCTCGCTTCGACTATCGCCGGCTGAGTCTTTCCGGGGGCTTCTCAAGGAATCTGACATTTTATTTGCTGGTCATCAGTATCGTGCTGCTCGGAATCGTTTTATCGCAACGGTTCTATCCGTGGTTACCGAAACTGGTTCCGTTAAGAAATCTTCATTATCGTTGGTTGAACATCCCTCTCGGGCCTATAGCGGTAAGCTTTCAACCATCCGAACTGGCGAAATGGGCGGTCGTTTTCTTCGTAGCCGCGATATGCGATAAGTTCGGCGACCAGATCAGGCGGTTCTGGAAAAGGTTCGTCCCCATCTGTGGGATCGTTGGCGTTGTTGTGGCGTTGATCATCGTTGAAGATTTCGGCACGGCGGCGCTTATCTCGCTTCTGGCTTTTCTGATGCTCATTATCGCCGGAGCGAGATTGTGGCACATCCTGCCCCCCCTGCCGATCATGGCGGTCGCCTTTTTTTCCGCCGTCTGGTTCTCGCCCGGCCGAGTCAAGCGGATCACCGCTTTCCTGAATCCTGATAAATGGATTGATACGATCAACTATCAGCCGCACCAGTCGCTGGTCGCCTTAGGCTCCGGCGGACTATGGGGTAAGGGCCTGGGCCGGGGCATCTGCAAATATGGCCACTTGCCGGAGGATACGACGGACTTCATTTTCGCCATCATCGGCGAAGAGCTCGGCTTCGTCGGAAACGCCGTGGTAATCCTGTTGTTCGTCGCGCTGGTCGGATTTGGCCTCCTGGTCGTCGTACGCTGCAAGGATCCGTTCGGCAGGCTCTTAGCCAGCGGGATCATCCTGGCCATCGCCATCCAGGCGGCCCTCAATATCGGCGTTGTGACCGTCGTGCTGCCCACAAAAGGGATTCCGCTGCCGTTCGTCAGTGCCGGCGGAACGAGCATGCTGCTCTCAGCCGCCGCGATGGGCGTACTGCTCAACATCGCCAAAACCAGCGCCGTTGGTCCGAAACCTCCGCATCGCGTTCGGAGAAGGTTCGTCGAGGCTGAGGCAGAGTACGAGTGGTGCGGGACGATGGAATCCGGCCAATATGTAGGACAACTCGTACCATAAGTCCTTATATATTAATTACTTATACAAAGAAGTCGACCTCGCCATATTTCATCAACATTTAGAATTTCCAGGACAACACCGGGTCAAATTGGCTTTGTTTTTTCACACTCCATCCTTTCACCTTCTGAATGGGTGGCAGCCTCATCCCTTAGGGATGGGGAGGGTTAGGATCGGAGCAACTTCAACGGATTGGCTTTGTTTTTCCTAATGGAACTGGCAATATACGAATTATTTACACGGTTTTTGATGGTTTATGTGAATTTTTGTGAAATTATGTAAGTTTATGTGCATTTTTGTAAATTTTCGAGAAGGTTTGAACCACGAATACCTATGGCACAAGTGAACTCGAATGGACATTAAAAACAAACAGATTGAGCGACCTACGAGATACGAAAAACGAACGACTAACAACGAGAAATAACCGCCGGGACCGCGGAGACCGCCGGGAACCTCATTCGTCAATCCAAAATTTCTCTGATTGCTTCAGTTTCCAATAGTCAATATTCAATTGTCAATTTATACCATAGGTATAGTCAATATATTAGTTGCGTATTATACTAAATTACACGCCGAAAGTCAAGAGAATTCTTAAAAATCAACCACGAATAAACTTGAATAAACACCGACTTTAGACTTCAGACAACAGACCTCAGACGTCAGACGTCAGAGGAATAACAAGAATCAACCATGAAATTCCCGAGGTTATACTCTATTCGCTATCCGCTACACGCTATACGCTGTCCTCTATACGCTATACCCTATACGAACATACGAGCGACTAACGACTATCTTTCGGCAGTTTCGCTCGCCATTGTTCCGCTTCGTCCGGCTTGCCCCAAGCGTCGTAGAGGGCGATGAGGTGGTTCCATGACTCTATTGTATGCGGATGAGTGTCGCCGAGTTTGAGGCGGCGGCCTTCGAGAGCCACGAGCAATAGCTTTTCTGCTTCGTCGTAGCGAGCTTGTTCTTTGTAGAGCACAGCCAGATCGTTTTTCGTTTCCAGTGTGTCTGGATGATCGTCGCCTAGTTCGCGTTGCCTGCCCTTTAATGCCTCATCAAATAATCTCTCAGCCTCATCGTATTGCTTTTGCTTTGTGTGGTGCACGGCACGAGTATTTACCAGGCGAAGCGTTACTGGGTGTTCCATCCGTAGTTTTCGGCGAGCGATGGGTAGCACCTTACTGAATAGCTTTTCCGCATCTTCATATCGGTTTTGATCTACATAGAGCCGGACAAGTCCGTACATGCAAAGAATCGTGAGAAAATGCTCGTCGCCCTTTATGTCACACAGTGCCTTCAAGGTTCT